>Ga0315291_10003016_pt1 | contig 21786 bp, 18 predicted proteins | sample YL17G12_20_MG_FD_203070 | JGI IMG/M metagenome (GOLD analysis project Ga0315291, IMG submission 203070) | Sediment microbial communities from Yellowstone Lake, YNP, Wyoming, USA - YL17G12_20 | ecosystem: Environmental > Aquatic > Freshwater > Lake > Sediment | place: USA: Wyoming | collected... | reverse complement strand
AGATAGGGAATAAACTCCTCAAGCGGAGTCATGTAGGGTTGCGTAACATAGATAGGTTTGGTCATATCTTTCCTTGCCCTCAGAAGTTTTGGTCATCGTCGACCATTTGAATAAGATACCGTCCGTATCCGTTCTTCTCCATTGGCTTTGCGACTTCGAGCACCTGTTCCCTGCTGATGAAGCCCATGCGATAGGCAATCTCTTCGAGACATGCGACCTTGAGTCCCTGCCGCTGCTCAATGGCTTCGATGAAATTGGAGGCCTGCATCAGGGATTCATGAGTACCCGTATCCAGCCATGCGAAACCCCGTCCGATGATCTCCACGTGAAGCTCGCCGCGCGCGAGATATTTCATATTTAAATCCGTGATCTCCAGCTCTCCACGTGCGGAGGGCTTGAGCGATGCGGCAAATTCAGCCACCTGTTCGTCATAAAAATAGATACCGGGCACCGCATAATGCGATTTGGGATGTTGCGGTTTCTCTTCGATGCCTATTGCCCGTCTTTCACGATCGAACTCAACCACGCCGTAGCGCTCCGGATCTTTCACCCAATAGCCAAAAACGGTGGCACCCTTGGCGCGCTGCCGCGCCCGCACCAAGATTTCAGAGAACCGATGTCCATAAAAAATATTATCTCCCAAAATGAGACAGCAGGGCGATCCTTTAATGAAATTCTTGCCGATGATAAACGCCTGCGCCAACCCTTCGGGCTTCGGTTGCGAGGCGTACGCAAGCGAGACACCCCACTGCTCCCCGTTACCCAACAATTGCTGATACATCGGAAGATCTTGGGGCGTCGAAATGATGAGAACTTCGCGAATACCCGCGAGCATGAGCGTCGACAAGGGATAATATATCATCGGCTTGTCGTAGATCGGGAGAAGCTGTTTGCTGATGACGCGCGTCAGCGGATACAGGCGCGTTCCGGAACCGCCGGCGAGGATTATGCCTTTCATCTTTCCTCCCCTCTTTGCACATAATTTTTATTTATCCACTCCCTATAGGAGCCGTCGCGAATGGAATCGGCCCATTTTTTATTCTCCATATACCACGCCACCGTCTTTCGCATGCCGCTCTCGAACGACTCCAGCGGTTGCCAGCCCAGTTCCGCCGATATTTTACCGTCATCTATTGCGTAGCGGCGGTCGTGGCCCGGGCGGTCTTTGACAAATGTGATGAGGGACTCATAAGTCTTTCCAGAAGGCGCCGGCTTCAACTCGTCCATTATCGAACAGAGTCTCTTCACAATCTCCAGATTATTTTTCTCGCAGCGCCCGCCGATGTTGTATGTTTCGCCGATGCGGCCTTTTATTAAAACTGCATATATGGCGCTGCAATGATCTTCGACATAGAGCCAGTCGCGAACGTTCATGCCGTCCCCGTAAACGGGCAGCAGTTTACCTTCGAAGGCGTTCATGATCATCAATGGAACCAATTTTTCAGGAAACTGATACGGCCCGTAATTATTGGAGCAATTCGTCGTGATCGTCGGGAAACCATATGTATGATGATATGCCCGCACGAAATGATCGCTTGAAGCCTTGGATGCCGAATACGGGCTGTTCGGCGCATATGCGGTTTCCTCGGTGAACGGGGATTCGTGCGGCTCCAACGAGCCGTAGACTTCATCGGTCGATACATGAAGAAATCGGAAATGTTTTTTGTCTTCTTCCGCCAATTCCTTCCAATAACCCCTTGTTTCATCCAGAAGCCTGAATGTTCCGAGGACGTTCGTCTGGACGAATTCCCCGGGACCGTGAATGGAGCGGTCCACATGGCTTTCCGCGGCAAAGTTTATCACCGCCTGCGGTTGATGCTCCGATAGAATTTTTCGCACCAGAGGCGCGTCGCCTATATCTCCATTTACAAAAATATAATCGCGATCGTTTGCCAAACCGCTCAAGTTGGCGGGATTTCCGGCATAGGTGAGTTTATCCAGATTTATTATGCGGGCCCACTTATTCTCGCGCGCCATATGGATGAAGTTCGAACCGATGAACCCGCAACCGCCCGTGACTATCCACGTATTCATCTATAACCTCCAATATATCATGCCGGCATTCTGAACTCCGATGGCGTCGTATATCCCTTTCACGTCAGCCAGCACGGATGGGCTGCCGGCAATCCGCTTTAATCCCTCTATCCCCAGTTCTTTAAACTGCCGGTGCTTCACTGCTACTACGACACCGTCGTACGGCGCGCCGTCGGCGGGATTTTTCAGCAATCTGATTCCATATTCCTCATGAACTTCGTCGTGGTCGGCATGCGGATCATAAACATTAACATCAACACCGTATTCTTTCAGTTCATTGACTATATCCACAACCCTTGTGTTTCTTATATCGGGCATATTCTCCTTGAATGTGATGCCCATGACTAAAACCTTCGCCCCCTTGACCGCCTTGCCCGCCTGAATCATATTTTTAACGGTCTGTTCGGCAACGTGTTTTCCCATCGAATCGTTGATGCGCCGGCCGGCTAAAATCACCTGCGGATGGTAACCGATCTGTTCGGCCTTATATGTAAGATAATACGGATCGACGCCTATGCAGTGGCCTCCTACAAGGCCCGGCTCAAATGAAAGAAAGTTCCACTTCGTTTCGGCCGCCGTCAATACCTCGCGCGTATCGATGCCCATTTTGCCGAAGAGGACCGAAAGCTCATTCATAAGGGCGAGATTCAAATCGCGCTGCGTGTTTTCAATGACCTTTGCGGCTTCGGCCACTTTGATTGAGGATGCCTTATGAACCCCCGCCTCTACGACGCTTTCGTATACAGACGCGATAATTTCTAAAGATTCCGCATCTTGGCCCGAAACTACTTTTTTTATCTTTGTGAATGTATGCTCTTTATCGCCCGGATTTATGCGCTCCGGCGAATAACCGACTTTGAAATCTGGACCGTTTTTGAGACCCGATTCGCTTTCGAGGATCGGAACGCAAATTTCCTCCGTAACGCCCGGGTAAACTGTAGATTCATAGACTACAATCGAACCTTTGGTTAAGTTGCGCCCCACAATCTTCGACGCTTCAATCACCTGTGTCAGGTCCGGCCTCTTTGCGTCATCTATGGGAGTGGGGACCGCAACAATGATGAAATCGGTTTTCTTCAATTGCGCCGGATCTATCGTATAGTGGATCTTTGAAATCTTCAAATCCTCTGGCGACACCTCGCCGGTCGAGTCTTTAGCGTTTCGCAGCTCGTTTATCCTGCGTTCGCTTATGTCAAAGCCTATCACTTCCGCTTTTTTGCCGAATGCGACGGCAACAGGAAGGCCGACATATCCGAGGCCCACGACTGCAATGTGTTTGTCCATGCACATTCTCCTTTTATTTTATTTGTTTTTTAAACCACTCCGCCGTCAGATTCATGCCCTTGTCGAATGGGACTGAAACATTCCATCCAAGTTCTTTTATAATTTTGGCGGATGATATGGAGATCCTTTGCTGTTCACCCGCTTTTGCCGGGCCGTGGTTTTCCTTGCACTTTGATTCTGTGAATTCTTTAAGCGCGAGGAAGATTGCGTTGACGTCTGTTTCCACCCCTGTGCCGATGTTGTAAGCACCGATTGTTTTATCCTTCAGCGCCAGCCTGTTTGCCTCTACAACATCGCTCACATAAACATAGTCGCGGGTTTGTTTGCCGTCGCCGTTGATAACAGGCTGCTCGCCTTTCAGCATCTTGCTTGAAAAAACGGCAACAACACCGGCTTCACCAAGCGCATTCTGTCGCGGACCGTAAACATTTGCGTAGCGGAGCGCCACATAAGGAATGCCGTACTGAATCTGATAATAATAGAGATACTTTTCGCACATGAGTTTATTTAGACCGTACGGACTTGTCGGCCATGTGGGGTGATCTTCGGTAGCCGGAAATTCTTTTTGCTCCCCGTAGACTGCGCCCCCCGATGAAGCCAAAAGCACTTTTCTTAGACCAGACTTTCTTCCCGCCTCTAGAAGATTAACGAAACCCATCATATTGATCTTAATATCGGTCGCCGGTTCCGAAACTGATATGAGAATATCTATCTGCGCGGCCTGATGATTCAAAATTTCAGGGCGTTCCTTTTCTATAATTTTGCGGGCATCGTCCGAACAAATGTCGCACTCGAAAAACTTTGCCTTGGGATTTATGTTTTCCCGTTTACCTGTTGAAAGGTTGTCGATAATAATAACCTCGTGGCCGTTTTTTAAGTATGCATCCACGATGTGCGACCCGATGAATCCTGCGCCGCCGGTGATTAGAATCTTCATTTGCCTTTTCTCCCATATACCAAATACCAATCAATAAACTTCCCTATACCTGTCTGAACAGGTGTTGACGGTGAGAAACCGACGTCGCGTATGAGATCGTCTACATCCGCGTATGTAGCGGGGACGTCGCCGGGCTGCATCGGGAGGAAATTGAACTTTGCCTTTTTGCCGAGCGAGTTTTCTATTGCTGCTATGAAGTCCATGAGGTCCACGGGGCTGTGGTTGCCGATGTTGTAGAGACGATAACAACTTCCCTCCCCTTTGTAAGGGGAGGTTAGGTGGGGTAGATCACGATCTACCTCCCCTGACCCCTCCTTACAAAGGAGGGGAATTGGAATTCTATCCGTTATCCGCACCACACCCTCGACGATGTCGTCGATATATGTGAAGTCGCGGCGCATCTTGCCTTCATTGTAAACATCAATCGGTTTGCCCTCCAAAATTGCCTTCGTGAATTTAAAGAGCGCCATGTCAGGCCGGCCCCACGGACCGTAAACCGTGAAGAAGCGGAGACCCGTTGTGGGAATTCCATAGAGATAGCTATATGAGTGCGCCATGAGTTCGTTCGCCTTCTTTGTGGCGCCGTAAAGGGAAATGGGATGATCGACGTTGTCCTGAACGGAGAAAGGCATCTTTGTGTTGAGACCGTAGACGGAGGATGAGCTGGCGTAGACTAAATGCCGTGAATCGTGGATCGTGAATCGTGATTCGCCTGACGACCACTGGCTGCGGCAGCCTTCGAGGATATTCATGAACCCGACGATATTGGACTGAATATACGCATGCGGGTTTTCGAGGCTGTAGCGGACGCCGGCCTGTGCGGCCATGTGGACCACGCGGTCGAAGGGGGGCTCCATGGGATTGCTTCGTCGCCGACGCTCCTCGCAATGACAACCGTTGAAGAGGGCTTCCATTGCGGCGCGGTCCGAAACGTCGATTTTTTTGAACCGGAAATTCTTGAACGGCTCAAGCTGACGAAGGCGCGCTTGCTTCAAGGAAACGTCGTAATAATCGTTGAGATTATCGATGCCCAAGACGTCGTCGCCCCGTTCGCAAAAACGCTTTGCCAAATGATAACCTATAAAACCTGCTGCTCCAGTTATAAGTATTTTCATCGGATTGCTTCGCTTACGCTCGCAATGACAAACCGACTTTGCTTGCCTTGCTTGCTTTGCGTGCTTTGCTTGCTGCTTTTGGCAGGCTACCGCCGGTGCGACCGTTTTCCTTTTTTGTAACGTCGCGATTTAACTGCGTAAATTGGTACTGCGCTAACCTAGCCAACTTTTTTCTACCCCACCCTCACCCTCCCCTTACAAAGGGGAGGGAATTGGTGGTTATCCTGCATTTGCAAGCTCGTGTAACAAATGGACCACGCCCTTGTCCGGCGCGGCATCAATGCCGTCTATTTTCAATACTACCTGTCCCTTCTCATCATTCCCCGCCTTTGCAGGTCCCCAGATCAGCTTCGCATCGTTTCCGATCGTCTCGCGAAACACCTCGCCGACAATGGCGGCGATCGCATCGTTCTCGCCCTCAAGGACAAATTCCCGCACGCCCTTTTCAAAAAGGGAATCGAGGATCTTCCCGATGCTTCTTTTGACTCCGGAGATATGGCGGAAGGCCTCTGTGAGCCTTACATTCGTATAGCGAACCCAGCGCGTATAGCCGCGCTTTGTGATCACGTATTTGACCTGACGGCCGTTCGTGCGGGCGATCTCAAGGTCGCCCTTGTCCGCGAGAGTTTTTATGAGCGTGTTGGTCTGGCCAAGAGACATTCCAAGGCTTGAAGACAAAAATCGCTGGGAGGCGGAAGGGCTTCTATGAATCGCCTCCAGCAGGGATACTTCTTTTTGATGTAGCATCTCTAAAAAATTCATCTTTTGAGGGAATTAAAATTACTTGTTCTGGAAATGAACGTTCGATTAGAGAACTTCTTTAACGGGATGCGTTAGAGAATGCAACTAAAAATTTAAGTTGTTGATATTACAGACTATGTTGATGTGCGTTCAATTTCTGAACAGGAGAGTTCCGCGCGCACGACTTTGTGCATTATCTGCAAAAGCACGCGGACCCTGCCTGCAGAGGAGACCGGCTTTTCAAGTATGCCTATGAGGTCCCGCAAAGGCCCGCGGCATATACGCACGCTGTCGCCCTTCTTGAAGACAAGCGCCTGTTCCAGAACGTCCTCTTTGTTGACGCGTTCGCGGATGCAATCGACCACATCTTCCGGAATCGGAACAGGGATCGTTCCGTTTCCCAATATCTTATGGACGCCGCGCGTGTATTTGATCATGTGAAAGACCTCGGCGTCATCGAGGTTTAGGCGCGCGAAGAGATAAGAAGGGAAAAGCGATTTGAGGCGCGAGACGGGCTTTAAGTGGCCGCGCATGATCGTCCTGATGCGCGGCAAAAAAACTTCGAAATGCGCGCGCGTGAGGCGCGTCTTCACGTCCTCCTCTGCAAGGGGTTTGGTTTTGATGACGAACCAGGGCAATCGTGATTCGTGGATCGTGACTCGTGACTGGTTATTCATTAACGACCTACGCTGTTATATGTGAAGCCTAAATTGCGCACTGTTTCGGGATCATAGAGATTGCGGCCGTCGAAGATTACTGGCGCCTTCATCGATGCCTTCATCTTTTCAAAATCGGGGCTTCGGAATTCCCGCCACTCCGTGCAGATGATGAGCGCCTCTGCACCTGCGAGGCAATCATACTGCCCGTTGTGCCAGCGCACACTATCGCCCAGAATTTTTTGCGCGTTTTTCTCCGCAACCGGATCGCATGCGGAAACTATCGCCCCGCATTTAGCAAGGCGCGACATCAAATCGATTGCAGGGGCGAAGCGCACGTCATCCGTGTTCGCCTTGAAGGCCACACCCCAGATTGCAAAGCGTTTGCCTGAAAGATTCTTTTCGCCGCCGAAGCGGTCGCAGATTTTCCTAAAGAACCAGTCCCGCTGCACTTCGTTTGTGGTGTCGGCGGATTCGACGACTGTAAGCGGCGTATTATATTCGCGCCCCAATCCGATCAGGGCCTTCATATCCTTGGGGAAGCACGAGCCGCCGTAGCCCAGGCCGGCGTAGAGGAATTCCGGGCCGATTCTGGGATCGGTGCCGAGCGCATGGCGGATCGCATCGACGTTCGCGCCCACCTTGTCGCAGAGACGCGAAAGCTCGTTCATGAATGAGATGCGCGTTGCGAGCATCGAGTTTGCCGCGTATTTCGCGAGCTCCGCGGATGCGATGTCCATCTGCAAAAAGCGGTCGGTCTTGCGCATGAAGGGCGTGTATAGTTCGTGGAGTTTTCTCGCCACCGAATCCTTTTCGACGCCGACGATGACGCGATTGGGTTTCATGAAATCGTCCACCGCGTCGCCCTCCTTCAAAAATTCCGGATTCGATGCGACATCCAAAAGTTTTAGGGGATCTAGTCCACGGGCCTTCAGCTTTTCTGAAATCACCTCTTTGACCTTCAGCGTGGTTCCGACCGGCACCGTGCTCTTCGTCACAACGATTTTGTACGAATCGATGAGCTCGCCCAATTTTTGTGCGACCGCAAGTACGTTTGTGAGATCGGCTTTGCCGTCGCCGTCGGGCGGCGTGTCGACGGTTATTAAGCATATCTCCGATTTCGCTACCGCGTCAGTAAGGTTTGTCGTGAAAAAGAGGCGTCCCTCTTTTATGTTCCTTCCGACGACCTCTTCGAGGCCCGGTTCATAGATCGGAATTTTATCCTGCTTGAGGGCCTCGATCTTTGCCATGTCCTTGTCCGCGCACCAGACCTCGTTGCCGACGTCGGCAAGGCAGGCGCCGGTCACGAGCCCCACATATCCGGTTCCGATAACGGTTAGCTTCATAAATCACTCCTTATGTCATCGCGAGCGACTGGAAGGAGCGCGGCGATCCCATGGGATTGCTTCGCCCCATGGGCTCGCAATGACATCTTTGTATCGGCGTCCCCTACCGGATTTGGCGGAAAAAATCAATGCTTGCCTTTTCGACCCTGTTCTTTTAATTTTTCCGCGCATCACCCCTCCTTTGTAAGGAGGGGTGGGGGAGGTAGATCAAGATCTACCCCACCTATCCTCCCCTTACAAAGGGGAGGCAAAACTAAAAAGGGGGATATATGCCGGAAGAAGAAGTGGGATTTGTTGAACATTTCTTTGGCCATCTAAGCGTCGCCGGGATCAAGATAACGAACGGGACGCTCAAAATCGGCGACACGATCCACGTAAAGGGCCATACGACCGATTTCACCGAACAGATCACCAACATGGAGATCAATCATGTGGAGGTCAAAGATTCGAAGGTCGGTGACGATATCGGCGTCAAGATGGTCGGCAAATGCCGCGAGCATGACAAGGTCTATAAGGTGACGCCGTAAAAGCAGGTCAAGGTCGAGGTTGAGGTCAAGGGTCAAAAAACCTTCCTCTTGCTTTTGAAGCGATTAGCCGCTATAATCGCTTCATAATATGAAGCGATTATCGCTCCAAAATCGATCTGAATATATCTGGCAAAGGCCCGACTGGCCGAATTTCACCTGGAAAATCGACAAGTTAACAACGGTGCTTGGAAAAGTGCGCTTTTGCCAAGGCGCTCTCATAAGCCGGATGAGCGAGCTTGGGTTAAATTTGAGCGAAGAGGCACGCGCGGAAATCCTTGTCAACGAGGCTGTAAAAACTTCTGCTGTCGAAGGAACCGTCCTAAATTTCGATTCGGTCCGTTCATCTGTTGCAAGACGCCTTGGCCTGCCGTCAGCGGGGCTCCCTCCCGCAGATCGTTACGCCGACGGCGTAGTCGAAGTCCTGCTTGATGCGACCGTCAATTATAAAGATCCTTTGACCGGCAAGAGGCTCATGGGTTGGCAGGCGGCCCTTTTCCCGACAGGTTTTTCAGGCGTTCACCGCATCCGCGCCGGAAAATGGCGCGGGCCGGAACCGATGAGGGTTGTTTCGGGACCCGTCGGGCGTGAAAGGGTCCATTTTGAGGCACCGCCCCATGATAAAATCGAAGAGGAGATGAAGCGTTTTCTTACTTGGTGGGGGAGAAGCCGCGAAAAGATCGACGGCCTCATCAGGGCGGGCGTCGCACATTTTTATTTTGTGACCATACATCCGTTTGAAGACGGCAACGGCAGAGTCGCGCGCGCGTTGACCGATATGGCCCTCGCGCAGGATGAAAATCTGGAAAAAAGATTTTACAGTCTTTCAACTCAAATAATGGCGGACCGGAACGAATACTACGATATATTGGAATCATCCCAAAAGGGAGGGCCAGACATAACAGACTGGCTCATGTGGTTTCTTGAATGTGCGGAGCGCGCGATCAAAAATTCGGAAAGAATAGTTTCAAAAGTTTTTGCAAAGGCCTCGTTCTGGAAAATAAATGCCGGCGCAGCGATGAACGGACGTCAGCGAAAAGTTATCGGCCTTTTACTCGATGCCGGCCCGGGGGGATTTGCCGGATGGCTCACAACGCGAAAATATGCTTCGATTGCAAAAACAAGCAGGGTCACGGCCTACAGGGAAATAACGGACCTCCTCGAAAAAGGGATCCTTAAACAGAACGAGGGAAAGGGACGAAGCGTCAGTTATGATATAAATTGGGGAACTTAGCGGTTCTCATCCTGCAAACAAACAAAAAAAGACGGCACACTGTGCCGTCTTTCTCTTTTTTGGTGAGCGGCCCGGGAATCGAACCCAGAACCCGCAGATTAAGAGTCTGCTGCTCTGCCTATTGAGCTAGCCGCCCACAAATTTTCAAAGAGACGCATTCGATAGCCGTAACACTCAAAAATATCAAGTTTTTTGTTGCCTCACATCACACGATACGGTTATCTTAAAGCCCTATGTTTGCAAAGGTTTTAAGTGCAATAGCCGGATTTATCATCACTTCCATATCGACGCTTGGGTTGTGGGGCATCGTCGCCATGATGGCCATTGAGTCGGCGTGCATACCTCTGCCAAGTGAAGTGATCATGCCGTTTTCGGGTTATCTCGTGAGCCATGGGAGATTTGCCCTCTGGGAGACGGCGGTTGCCGGCGCAATCGGTTGTGTGGTCGGCTCCATCGTCGCCTATATCGTGGGGCGATACGGCGGCCGGCAGTTCATCTGGAAATACGGAAAATACATCCTGATATCGCATCACGATCTTGATCTGGCCGACCGATGGTTCGACCGCCACGGTCAGTTCGCAATTTTTTTCTCGCGGCTCCTCCCTGTCGTGCGCACATTCATTTCTCTGCCCGCCGGCATCGCAAAGATGCGCTTTGATATGTTCGTGCTTTGGACCTTTGCGGGTTCGCTGCCATGGTGCTACGCGCTGGCCTATGTCGGCTACAAAATGGGCGATAATTGGGATACCTTGGGCGTTTATTTCCACCGCTTCGACGCGGTGATAGGTGTCATTATTCTTGCAGGTATCATCTGGTGGGTGTGGCGCCACATCCGCCACTTGAAAAAATATCCCATGCCTGACAATAACGGATAATTCTTTGCGCGCCCGGCAGGATTCGAACCCGCGACCCTCTGGTCCGAAGCCAGATGCTCTGATCCGCTGAGCTACGGGCGCAAATTCTTGCTACTTCTTTTTGATCAACGCTGGGCAATCGTTGCACTGCGCACCGTTGCTTGCGCGCGCGTCGCTCAATTCTTTCGAGCTAGAAGATGAGGCCGCGTCTTCGCCCGCTGTCGCACTTTCCCGGCTGACCTTCGGCGGCGGAGCTGATCCGCCTGCCCAATCCCAATTGTCGCCCTCCACAGTCGCCACGGGGCTCCGCGCCGTGCCTTCATTGATCTCAAATATAATGTCCTGATCCGGATTGAAGTGAGCGCCAATTGATGGAGCGGCCGCCTCCACGCGCCTTGCAAGCTCGCGCTTGAAAATCGCGATCTGCCTCGAGATGAAATCGCGCATCTTCTCGCGGTTTTCCATCAGGCGCCGGCTCAAAACCGTGACATCGACTCTGATTTTCTGATCGGCGCCGAGATACGGCTCATAGGAAACTTTTTCGGAGGACAAATAGAGACTTACAATATCGACCTGCGTCATGAGCTGACTGCCTTCGCTCACCTGGATCTTGCGGTCCATATCCGATCTTCTGATATCGGCCGATATGGGGAACGCAACAAGAAGCGCGAAAACGACAAACACCAATTTTTTCATAGCCCCCTCCTTGCCCGCCGACGTCTTGTGGCGGGCCCTCCATTCCCCCGCCCCTCTGATGCCTCTGCTACACGAGTTTGTCAATATTGAAGGATAGGTATGGAAAAGCGATCAAAGATTAGGATTAAGACTAAGATCGATGATCTTAAGATTGAGGATCAACGAAGCTTGTAGAGCATCTTGACGACCTGAAGCAGCTGATTCTGAAGATAAAGAGCATCGGCTTCGTTCATCAGCCGCAATGCCAATGCAACATCGATGCAAGATGCCGATTCAGCTGCAGATGCCCTTGCGATTGCAAAAAACCGTGCCCTCTCGCCTATCCCTTCCTTGCATTTCAAAGCAGATTGTAGATGGATAGATTAAGAACTAGATTTAGGAAAAGATTTTAGAAATCAGATATCTAGAATCGTTTTTGATCCTAATCGTAATCATAATCCGCCAATCGCTTTTATCGTTTTTTAGGTTTTTTGATATATCGCTTGCCTCAATTGCAGAATCGTCATCGGCAATTGATGTGATGCTTGCATTTGACCTGATCTCGAAGCAATCAGCCGATGAGTTCAGATCGCAGTTCAGGATTGCTTATGCAATGATCGTGAATCTCAAGAAATCCGGGTTCTGAAGTCTTAATCTAGATCTAGATCTAGATCTTAATCTGTGATCTGGCTTCTGGTCTCTTTAGTCTGTCCGGATCGCTATTCCAAATAGTAATCAATCGTCGACACGACACGGACCTTCTTGTCGATCTGCTTGGCCTCCGATCCTATCATTCCCCCGCCTTCCTGATACTCGACAGGAGCGCCGTCACGGGTTTCAATCGAAAAGATCCCCTGGCTCGCGCGGCGGATGCCGCCGACATTGCTCCCCGAATCCTTCGCGAACTGCTCCGCGGCTACGCGCGCGTTCTTCGTTGCGGTCGCGATCATCTCCGGCTTGATCTCGTTTAGTTTTGTGAAGATGTATGTCGGCCCCGCATTGTCGGCCAGAACCAGTCCTTTTTTGACCAAATCGCCCGTCTTCTGGCTGATCGCTTTGATTTTCGCCACATCATTTGTCCTCAATGCCACGGAATAATTCACGATGAATCTGCTCTGCTCCGCGCGCTCCGACCTGTATTGCTGCGCCATGAGGTCTATGACAGTGAACTGGCTGTCCTGGATTTCGCCGTCTTCAATTCCCTGCGTCTTGAGAAAGGCAAGGAGTTCCTTTTTATCCGCTTCGATTTTTCCCTGGACATCGGCCAAGACATCTCCCGTTGCCGCGAGTTTGATGTTCCATACCGCCAGATCAGCCGCAACATCCTTTTCGGCGAGCCCCTTGACCGTCACATAGCGGTCGGCCATGCGGCTCATGTAAAAACCGTGTCCGGTAAAGTAGCCTCCGGCCAAAATTCCGGCGGCCAGAATTGCCGCTGCTGCGATGATGAAAATATTTTTCTGTTCCATATATTCTCCTTTAGAAGACATGTCCAAGGTCCATATAGAACGCATTGCCTTCCGGTGTAAAGCCGTAATCGAACACTATAATCGTTGAAAGATTCCATGCGAGATGCACGCCCATGCCCCCGCCCAATTTCCAGTTGTTGAGCGTTATGCTGCCGTTGTTTTCGAATGTGCGGCCGGCGTCGAAGAACGGGACCGCCATGAGCTTGATGTGTTGCTTGAACACGTTGAATTCGACAAAGCTCCAGCGCATCTCCATGTTGGAAAGCAGGGAAACCGGGCCTATGAAGCGGTCCTGCTTATAGCCCCTTATCGTTCTAAGGCCGCCAAGCCCCAACCTGTCGCGTTCCGTGAATGCATAAGTGTCCATTGAGTAGAAGGGGACGTCGCCGAACTGCCACTCGTAGAGGAAGCGCCCCGCAAGGACGAACTGCTGGCTTTTATATTTGAAAAGGGTTCCATATCCCTGAAGCGTGGTTGCGAGTCTTCCATAGTTGAACGCGGAGCCCATGAATTTCGGGGAGAGCTCTGCGACGGCCTGCGCAAAGATGCCGGACGACGGATCCGGCTCGAAATTCCTCGAGTCGAAGCTGAACCCCAGTTTTATGTAGTTGTCGAAGCCGCCGCTGCAGCCCTTGGCGCGTCCCGAATCGCAATCGTCTCTTAAGTGCGTCGGCAGCTGGACGGCGTTGTTCACAGTGTCGCCGGTATAATCATTGATCCAGTTTCGTGCGAAGCGGATCCCGAAGAGCGGACGGATCAAGCCGCCCAGCAGATCGTATTCCGCGCTTCCCTGAAAGTTGAATCTGGATAGCCCGTAAAAATCGTATTTCGCGTTTGTCCCACCACCCACCACCTGATTTAGCGCATCCTGATATGCGCCAATGCTCCCGAAGACCTGCCCCGTGCCGGGGAAAGTCAATTGAAGTCCGTCGTTGGCGATGCCGTAGTAGTTCATCACAGGGTTGTGCAAAAATTCAGCCTCGGCGCGGACGCGCCACGGCGTCCCCATAATATAGGGCTGATCCAGATACGCGACGATGTCGTAGACCTTTTTTGTCGTCCCGTAGGCGGCGACGGCGATCTGCTGCCTGTAGGGAGCGTAATAGAAAAACGGGCTGTCTTTGGAGCCGTTGTCGTAAAAATTTACCATCGCGCCGAAGTTGAAGCCCGTGTCCGGATCCACTCCTATAACCGGCATCGGCGTGAAGTAGCGGTGCTCCTTTTTGTTTTCGAGAAGCAGATCGGGAAGGCGGTGTTTATGTCGCGCGAAGTGAGGCGGGGGAACTGCCGGCTCCTCTTCCGCCGCATCCTGTTTTACGATTTCCTCTTCCGCCCCTGCGGTTATGTCATCAAAGGCAGCCGCGCTGACCGTAAGGCAAAGGATAAACGCCGCAATCGCAATAGAAAAAGAAAATCCGCGTTTCATATTTGGCATCTTAGATAGTTGAAATTTCCGGGCTGTGCAAACAAAAGATATGTTGGACTTTTTTTGGGGAGATACTATTAATAATAATACCGGAGGGGCTTATGCGCAAAAAGTTACTCATATTGTCTGTTTGTTTGGCGGCGGCCTTAAATAATTGCAACGGCGGATCGTCGGGAGGCGGCGGGGGCGGCGGAGGGGGCGGCGATGGCGGCGGCGGCGGGACGATCGACGGCGTGACCGGAACCCCTTACGATATCGGAACGCCCACGCTATCGGAACTCTATGTCTCGCCGACAGGGAGCGATGACAATGCAGGCACTAATATAATGATGCCGTTGAGGACGCTTCAGGCCGCATGGGCGAGGATACCGGCGGGCGCCCTTTCCGGCACGGGATATCGCATCAATATGATTGCGGGCACGTATCCATGCGGCGAGGATGAATCTGCATGCGTCAACTTTTTTGAAAACCGCATCGGAACAAGGCAGCTTCCGATCATCATCACCTCGGTGAACGCAAGCGGCGCAGAATCCGCCGGCGGAGCGGTCATTCGCGGCGGGCTCGACGTCACAAACGTGGCCTATCTCTACTTTATCGGACTTCAGATGGTTGCGGGAAACACTCTCCCCACCAACAATTCGGGAAACAATGTGCTGCACATTGCAAGCGGCGATCACATCCTCATGCGAAACCTGACGCTGGCCGGACCGGCGGGCCGGACGGACACTACGAACACGATTCAGGAGGTGATCAAGATAAATCAGGCGCAGAATGTTTATCTTGAAAGCTCGGACGTGAGCGGAACCTTTCAGACGGTCGTCGATTATTTCTCCGTTCAGGGCGGCCATTTTTTGAACAACAAGATTCACGGCAGCGGCGGGCGCTGCGCTTATCTCAAGGGCGGCTCGGCGTATTTCATGATATCGGGCAATGAGCTTTGGGATTGTCACGAAGCGGGTTTTCAGGCGGGCGAGGGATCAAACTTGAATCTCATGCGATCGCCGTGGCTACACTATGAGGCATACGACTTCAAGGTCATAAACAATATTATTCATGATATCTACGGTGCGGGCCTCTCCGCCTCCGGCGGATACGATATCCTCATGGCTTACAATACGCTTTACCGCATCGGACTTTCGGACGGACGGGACTGGACGCTGGCGCAGTCTGTTTTGGGAAGCCGCGGATGTCCCATCGTTGACGAATTTCCGTCAGCAGCCGCCTCCTCGGCGCAGTGCCAGCATTATATAGATCTCGGCGGATGGGGGAGCGCCACTGTCGGCGACGGCGGCGAGTGGATACCCGACAAGAGCGTCTACATATATAATAATATTTTCTATAATCCTTCGGGTGTCAGCACTTCGATCAGCCATTTTGCGGTAAACGGTCCGGTTTCTTTGCCTGCGGATGCGAGAAATATTCCCAATCCGGCGCGGACCGATGAAAATTTGGTCATTCGCGGGAACATCGTCTGGAACGGTTCGGGGCTGCAGCTTCTCGACACGACCAACGGTTCGACGCCGGGTTGCGAAGATACAAATCCGACGTGCAATCGCGCGCAAATAGCGGCGGACAATTCGATCAACGCGTTTGAACCGCAGCTCACAAATCCCGCGGGCGGCGATTACACACCCGTTGCGGGAGGCAATGTCGCCACGGCAAGCGCCTATGCGATTCCCGATTTCACGTGGGATAGTTTCTCGCCAAGCGTGCCGGCGGGCAGCTTGAGCAACGCCGTGACTCAAAATCGCGCGGGCGCCGCCAGGTCGGGCGCGGATCATCCGGGGGCGTATTAAAAGATGCTTGCACGATGTTTCGTAAAAAAGTACAGCCGACAATGAAACCAGGCAAGGAGGGTTTATGAAAAGCAAAATCACGATTTTCGCCGCAGCGATCGTCATTATGATAGCTGCTCCGTTTTGTCTTCTGGCAGAGGAGGCCTCGCAAAAGGTCATCGCGATAGGCGATGTAGATGCGGGCTATGACATCTCCGGCCAGAGGGCTTACGATGTGAAAGAGACGATTCAGATCGGGCTCAAAAAGGAGCTGGAAAAACAGGGAAAGGGCCTCTACACGGTAAAGATCGTCTCTCCGGCCGTTGTGGCCGAAGGCAAGGAGCCGGAGCCGGCGAATCTTCCCGAGATGCCTACCAACCGCGCGCCGACGCAGAAGGAGATGGCGAAATACATGGCGGCGATGCAGCAGATGCAAAAGGAGATGACGGGACAGGTCAAAAAACACAAGCCGGTCGCGGCAGATGCGTACTTTGATTTCAGGGTCACAAGCGGCGAATCGAGCCAGGACACCGGCGGCGCGGCGAGCACGATCGGTTACTATTCGGGCATCAACACCCACGTCGGCGATATGGCGACGAAGACGACGAAGGTTTATCTGACGGCGACGCAGCGCGATCCAAAGACGGGCGAGTTGGTTGATAAGCACACGGCGAAGGCATCATCGGTGAAGTTCAGAAATGTCGCCGGCTATACTTCTTATGATTACGGCAGCGACGAGATGTCGCGCGAGAGCCTTTTCAAGTCCGCGATCAAGGACTGCGCGAAATGGATCAATACAAGGGTGCAGTGACTGTCGCGTTGAATTTTTATCCCCTGTCGAAGTCGGGCCGTTCCATCTCGACGAAGTATGCGGCCGGGTTTTCGAGATAGGACTTCGTATCTATCAGAACCGCGCGGTGCGATTTTTCCTCGCCGATCATCTTCTCGGCAAACTTTTTTTCCATGACATCGGTGGCCTGTTTGAGCTGATTTTCATAGAAAGCGACTGACTTTGTTTCAAGATCTATTCCTACATCGAGCGCTTCAAGATCGCTTGCATCCGCCTTGGATGTGGTCTTGTGCCTCAAAGCCAGATCCTTGAATAATGTGTTGATGGGGGCATGGGCCTCCCTGATTTTCATCCACTCGTCGGTCCACTTTGACTGCGACTCCAGCGTTTCATAGATTTTCTTTATTCTTTCCAGATGCACGACCTCGTCCTTGGCGAGCATCGTAAAAATTTCCTGACCCAGTTTATTTTTGCACGTCGCCCCGGCCTTGTCATAGAAGGCCTTTCCCTTCTTTTCCATCTCAAGTGCTGTCCTCAAAAGCTCCATCGATCCTTTTGCGTTTGACATATTGTCATCCTTATCAAGTTGAATTTATAAGGCCCCGGCATCCTTAGCCGGGGCCTTACTGTTATCATAAAAATTACGTCTTAGGTGCAGCTGCCGCAAGTCGTGGCGATCGTGCATGTTCCGGATTGGCCGCTTTCAGTGGCCGAGAATGTGCTCGCGTCGCAGGTCGGCTCCCCACCCGCAGTGATGACCATGTTGTCGAAATTGAAGCCCTGCGTAAAGGTGGCCGTAGCGGTGATATCGCCTCCAAGCTGGAAACCGTCGAACGTCATATCGGCCGATCCGTTAAGCGTCACAACCGGAGGGTCAGTGAACGCCGCAAGGATGGTCGAGGTGGCTGCAAATGCGAAAGGATCGGCTGCGCCGGTGAGCTTGACGGCAGTCGTCTCGTTTACGCCGTCGCCGTTCGTGTCAACGTCCGTCACCGTGGATGCGCAGTCGGCCAATGTGAGCGCTGCGTCCATCTGGGTGATGGTAAAGCGAATACTGCCGTCTACCGGTTCATGCGTGCAGGTCACCGTGCCGCTCAAGGTCCACGTGCCGCTGGTTACTGTGTCATCGACTGCGCAAATGCCTGTAAGACCTGTCAAGTCAACGTTAGCCGCAGTCCCGAAGGGGCAACCGCCGGTGGGGTTATTCATTTGCATAAGTAAGGCCTGCAAAGCCGGGAGCAGGCCCGCAGTCATCCCGCGATTCATCAACTTATAGATGGCCTCGACCCTCGACGTGGGCAAACCGCCCCCGCCGCTCCCGCCGCCGCACGCGGCGACAAACGAAATTGCAACCAGCGAAATCAAAATCTTTTTTACCCCCATAACGCCTCCTTTTGGTTATCGTTCAAAACCGGAATTTTGCACAATTCCGGAATATTGTAAAGCCAAAGCCGTTCAATACCCTCGCTATCTACATCCTTAAAAAAAGGCCGCCTCGCGGCGGCCCTTTTTCATTTTTTATTCCCTAATAATTAATTGTCGCCATAGTGCTGCCTGCACGGGCGTGGGTTCCGCAGTCAGCATAAGCAAAGATAATGTAATTATATCGGCTTCCCCTTAGCGGGGTTGCGTCGAGGAAGAAATTGTCTGAAGTGGAATAGATCGCATCCCATTCTTGCGGTACGTCAGTCCCGGTCCTTCTTGCTATGTCATAATGATCCACCCAGCTGCCGGTTGACGGATGACTCCAACTCAAGCTTATTCCGGAGCCCACATCCAGTGCAGTCAACGTTTTATTCGGCCATGTCCGTAGAGGACAGTCGCTGTTGCAGGCGCCGCTCGTGCAGCCGAGTGCACCGCAATCGGTTACCAATTCCCTGGGCGATGATGATTCAGTGCACTCTCCGGCGGAACAGCCCCTTGTTGTATAATCATGATAAACATCACTGTCATAACAATAATTGGAACCGTAGCCGCTTGTGCCGCAATTCGTTCCGGAATTCCACACGCGGCAACCGGAAGCGTTTGTCGTGCAGCTGTATGCCCTTCCCCCTTCACATTTGGTTTCGCCGATGGCACAGGCATGGACACACGCGCCGCACGGCTGGCAAACAGGATTTCCCGCCACGCACATCTCCGATGTGGAACAGTAGTCGACAGGCGTTGTCGACCATGCGCTGGTCACCAGGGCCCCGTCGCATGCGGTGGAACTCCCCGAACAATGCCGCGTGACGGTTCTGCTCTTAACATCCATGCCGCATGTTGTCCCGTCCGGGCAGCCGTATTCGGTGGCAGGCGTGCCGCACGAGATTGAACTGGATTTGAAATGTCCCTCCGAATCGCAGCAGGGCCCGGAGCCTACCGCGCAGTCGGCCTCCACGGGCTCTTCGATCATCGGGATTCGTTTGCCTTCTTCTTGGGCGAGCGCGACCAGAACCCCCATCGCTTGCGACCAGCCCAGTGGTCTTGCCGCGCTTCCAAGCTTGGAATCCTTATAATCGTCACCATAGATTTCTTCTTCTTTTCCGCCCACGTATTGGTCCATCATATAACCGGTATCGGTCATAAGAGCGGGGAAGTTCGATTCTATCTCTCTAATGTCGGAGTCCAGCCCGCCCTTAAAAGTGCCGGAAGGAACCTCGCTGTTATTATACGCCTCCTTGGCATAGAGATATGAAAAGAGATATCTGGGTATCCACAGGGGCTTATCTTTTGAGAAATCGCCGATGTCGTCGTGCGTGCCTTCCGTGCTGCTGTAGTATGACTGGACGCGGGGATCTCCAAGATCAAATATGTGGAAGGGCCACTCGAATGCCATCACGTATTCGTTCTCGTCATCGATGGCGGACGCCAACATGCAATAGCTGCAGGCCTTCCGCTTGTCGCCGAGATCCGGGATCCACCACGGCTCATATTTTATCCTCGTGTGGCACTTGCTTGCCGTGCATAGCCTGCTCTGAACGGCATTCTTGATCGTTCTTGCCGCGGATCTGTAAGCCGTTGCAGCCGTTGTGTCGCTTCCCTCAACCAGTTCAGCAGCTGCAAGCAGTCCGCCGTATGCCGCGGAATTTGTATAAAGCGATTGTCCGATATCCTTTGCGGGATTTTCCTGCCAGCCCAAGCTCGGCCATAGAAGGCCGCTAAACGGGCAGATTCGGCTCACTACATAGTTTGCGACACCCTTGATGTCGTTAACATCGACGTCCGGGGGAAGGGTGCTGAATTTTTTCTTATATAGCCAGAGACCCCACAGGACTGTGGGCGGCTGATCCTCTTCGATACTTATACGCAAAGGAGAAGCGGGCAAAGCAAGATTCGAGCCGTCGAGGCTCGATTGCGCCTGCGTCCATCCGTCGTCCCAGTTTTGCGATACATCGAAAAGGAATCTGAAGAACTTGTCCGCTTCGGCGCGTTTTCCAGCCATTATATATGCTGCCGTCTGGAATATCCCGTCGCGCGGCCATGAATAATAATATGTCGGCTCCTGCGAGGGGGATGCGATGATCGCGCCGGTGTTTTTGTCCGCCATCATCTTCATGGCGACCAACCAGCGTTTATAGCGGTCGAACCATGTTGAATCTGTTATCGATGTAAGAGATGTTGTCAGCCATGAATTCCACCTTGTTTTAAACGTATTTTCAGCAGTGGAAACTCTGGAGTGAATGTTGTCCAGCGCGCCGTTGCATAAGGTGTTCCCCGGTTTGCAACCCGCTGTGGCAACTACGACATGTCTGGAGGAGGGGATGAGCCACTCCGCAGTGGTTCCGACGACGCTGCCCGGAAAACATGTGGCATCCGGAACGATTTTTCTTGCCTCATCGAGCGACTCAACACCTCTGAATGTCGCGCTGATCTTGCTTCCGGTCGAAGTCATTCCCTCCATCGCTATGACGTAATTCGGCAAGTCGAACTGCCACCAGTACAAGCGGTCGTCGACATATGACATAATGGCGCGTGCCGGCGTCCACTGGCGGAACATATGGTAGGTCGAATTGGGATTGAAACGCGAATAGACGATGAGAGACGGTGAAAACGTCCTGTTGGCCGTTGTCTGACATGTTGAACTCAAAGTGGTCGTTACTTGGAAATCTCTTATGAGGACGTTGGATCTTGCGCCGGAAGATGTATATCCGTCGTAATCGACGTAAATTTTTTCTTTCACCGTTGAACCCGCGCAGTCGCCCTTGCCTGTATGAATTATCTCGATAATTGGCGCATAGGTTCCGGATTGATATTGAATCGCGGGCGCATTCCAGAAGGCATCACTAGTAAACCAGTAATAGTAGTCGCCCCTCTTGATGCCGCCGAAAGAACCCTGAAAGTCCTTAACCCAGTCGTCCACCTTTGACAGATACGGGATGTGGTTGAAGGCGCCGACGGTGGGAAACCAGAGGCCCGATAGCCTGCCGTCAATCGAGATGTTTGCCGTCATTTCGGAATTGCCGGTTATGATCGCGGTTTGGTTGCTTCCCTGCGGATCGACTTCGTCTTGTCCGAACGCCCCCTCCCAGATGCCTGTCGCGGTGCTGACTCCGGAGGACATGATCACATCCCGCAGCATCATCGCGATGCACTCGGCGTTTTCTCCAACTGCGGAGCCCACTTCGGATGTGAAGCCGCCTATTGCCTGGCCCGCATCATTTATTATTCCGGTGGCCGTTACAACGATGGACCCCGCTATTTGTCCGGCTGTTTCGCTCGTCGCTTCGTATGTGTGGCTTCCCGCTTCAAGAAGCGCCTGAAAGATCCCTGCCGCGTCCGTGACAACTGTGACGGGATCGGAATGAAATGTGATCGTCGCATCGGGTATTCCCGTTCCCTCTGCGTCAACAAGGGAGCCGGTGATCAGAACCTTGTCCGGCGCAACTACAGGGGCTGGCGTCTCATCGGCGCCGCCTGTGTCAGTTCCTCCGTCGCCCTGCAAAT
>Ga0315291_10003015_pt1 | contig 21788 bp, 12 predicted proteins | sample YL17G12_20_MG_FD_203070 | JGI IMG/M metagenome (GOLD analysis project Ga0315291, IMG submission 203070) | Sediment microbial communities from Yellowstone Lake, YNP, Wyoming, USA - YL17G12_20 | ecosystem: Environmental > Aquatic > Freshwater > Lake > Sediment | place: USA: Wyoming | collected... | reverse complement strand
TCACCTGGGCAATCAGGGTGCTTGTCCTGAAAAACTTCGGGCACCAGTATGTAAAGCTCCTTGCCATCTTGGTTTTTGCCGTCACACTATGCGCCCTTCTCACGCTTCCCCTTTACCGTCACCCTGAGGCGGCGCGGCGTTCCCTCCTTCTTGGCGGGTTAGTCGGAAATTTTATCACAAGTGACAGCGGACTGCACCTCCCCCGGCTCATCGGCATTGCGGGATGCGCCCTCTTCCTCTCAGCCCTCATGATTCCATCGCTCCTCCTGACAACAGACTTTCTGTTTTATCGACAGATAAGGGTGCTCCTAATCTGGCTGGGAATCCGCCTCTGGCAGAAAAAAGATGAAAAAATTCCCAAATCCCGCATGACAGAAACCGAGGCGCTTCAGGAGCCGATTATAAAAAAGGCATCGTCTCCTCGCATAGTTCAACCCGAGGCGAAGACAGCCGCAGTGGAGAAATCTCCCCCTCTTGAGATTATCACCAAAACCCCAGCGCCCCCCCCTCAACCAAAGGAGAAAAGAACCCATATAGGATATAAGCTCCCGCCCCTCTCTCTCCTTCACGACCCGCCGCCCGTTGAGGAAGAAATCTCCGAAGAGGAGATTCGCGAGAATTGCCAGATTTTAGAAAAGACGCTCGCCGACTTCAGCATCGAGGTCAAGGTGGTGCAGGTTACTCAGGGACCGGTGGTGACGCTTTACGCCATGAAGCCCGCCCCCGGCGTCAAGGTGAACAGCATCGTCAGCCTGGAAAATGACATTGCGATGGCGCTCCGCGCCATCAAGGTGCGCATACAGGCGCCCATTCCGGGCAAGGACACGGTCGGCATTGAGGTGCCCAACCGGAAAGAGCAAAGCGTTTTTCTGAAGGAAATCCTTACCTGTGAGAAGATGTCGAAGGCGCGTTCGCCTCTCGCCTTCTCCCTGGGGAAAACCATCTCCGGCGAGCCTTTCATAGGCGACCTTTCCAAGATGCCCCATCTCCTCCTTGCGGGCGCCACAGGCTCCGGCAAGAGCGTCTGCCTGAACTCCCTCATCGCCTCCGTCCTCTTCCGCCAGCCGCCGGAACGAGTCAAATTCATGCTGATTGACCCAAAGCGGGTGGAGATGAGTGTCTATCAGGCAATCCCGCATCTGATTTCGCCCGTTGTGTATGAGCCGAAGAAGTGCGCCGCCGCTCTCGGCTGGGCGGTGGAACACATGGAGGACCGCTACAGAATCCTTGCAGAAGCCGGCGTCCGCAATATTGACAGCTACAACGCCCTTGCGCTCTCCGATAAGCCCAACAAAAAACTCATGGGGCGAGAGTTTCACTACATGCCGCATATTGTCATAGTTATAGACGAGCTTGCCGACCTGATGATGATTGCGCGGAATGATGTGGAGGATTTCGTAATCCGCCTTGCGCAACTCTCCCGCGCCGTGGGGATTCATCTCGTGATAGCCACCCAGCGCCCATCCGTCAATGTCATAACCGGCATAATCAAGGCGAACTTCCCATGCCGCATCGCTTTTCAGGTCTCCTCCAAGGTGGACTCGCGCACCATCATTGACATGAACGGCGCAGAGGCGCTTCTTGGGCGCGGGGATATGCTCTTCTCGCACGCGGGCGCGCCAAAGCCCATCCGCGTCCAGGGCGCATTCATCTCTGAGGATGAGGTGGAGTCTCTTGCCGACTTCATCCGGGAACAGGAAAAAGCCGCCTACCTCAAAGAGGACTTCGTGGTCATTGAGAAGAGCAAAAGGGAGATGGAACCGGGCGCCGCGGAGGAGAAAGAGACCCCCCTCGAGGATGCCTCTGACGAGGAACTCTATCAGCGGGCACTGCGGATGGTCCTCGAAACCCGCAAACCCTCCGTGAGTATGATACAGCGTCGCATAAAAATCGGCTATGCCCGCGCCGGACGCCTCATGGACATGATGGAGGATGCAGGCATCGTTGGACCCTACCAGGGCAGCAAACCGCGCGACCTCCTCATCGACCCCAATGAGGAACTCGCAAGGATGGGTCTCTCTCCCACCGAACGCCCACAGTATGACGAAGATGACTCCGAGGAAGAACTTGACGACGGGGAAAATGAACAATAAAAATTCCCGTTTTGTTTTTTTTAACCTGTTAAACTCTTGAAACTCTTAAACTTTAAACTATAATTAACGGGGGGCTTATTCCATGAAGGAAAGGCAGTCAGAGCAGGTCTGGGGCGAAAGGATGGAGTCCGAGCCGTCCATGATGAATGTCTATTACTGCGCAGGTCGCGACCCTTTCTCCAGACCGCCGGCTGATGAACTCCTCATCCCCTATGACATCTGGCTCAACAAGGTGCACTGCCTCATGCTCTACAGTCAAAAGGTCATCGACATCAAGACCGCCCGAGCCATCCTCACAGCCCTCGACGAAATCGCTAAGAAATTCCGCAACGGCGAATTCAAGATAGATAAGGAAAAGGAGGACGTCCACATCAGTATTGAGGCGAAGGTGGCGGAACTGGCTGGTGAGGAGACGGCGGCGCATCTCCACACCGGACGCAGCCGCAATGACCAGACCACCACCGACTGCCGTCTCTATATCCGCGACCGCATCCTCGAACTTTACAGCCGCATCCTGAAACTCACCGAAACGTTACTTGAGACAGCCGTCCAGCACCTCGACACCGTCATGCCGGGTTTCACACATTACCAGCCCGCCGCCGTGACCACCTTCGGTCACTTCCTCCTCTCCCACGCCCAGGCGCTCAGGAGGGACCTCACGCGTCTTGGCATGACCCATGAGCAGTGGAATTCCTCTCCACTTGGCGCCGCGGCGGGATTCGGCACCTCGTGGCCCCTTGACCGCGAATTCGCCGCCCGACTCCTTGGCTTCACTGCCGTCCAGGAAAACAGCCTCGACTGCATTACCAGCCGCTGGGAGTATGAGGCGCAGGTCGCCCTCAACACAAGCCTCTTCATGAATCACTTAAGTATCCTCGCGCAGGACTTAATCATCCTCTCCATGCCCGCATCAGGCGGACATCCCATGATTGAGATTGATGACGCCTATGTCACAGGCTCGTCAATCATGCCGCAGAAAAGAAATCCGGACTTTGCCGAGGTGACTCGCGCAAGGGCCGCCTTCTGCCACGGTTACACCATGTCGCTCCTTTCACTCTCAAAGGGCGCCCTGTCGGGTTACAATCGCGACTCCCAGTGGACAAAATACGCCGTCATGGACCTGTTTGAAGAGGTGCGCTATGCGCCCGTCATCTTCACCGAGGTAATCTCCACCCTGAAGGTCAATAAAGATGCGATGCGCGCCCGCTGCTCAGAGGAATTCATAAACGCAGTGGACATTGCGGATTACATCGCCCAGGAGAAAGGCATCCCATTCAGGTCTGCATACAAAGTCGTCTCAGAGGCAATCCGTGAATCCGCCTCAGGCGGGGAAAATGGCAATAAAAAAACCCCCCCGCGTGAACTGAACCTTAATATCCTTAACAGCCTCCTGAGAAAGGTGGGGAAGAAAAATCCCAAACTGAGAAAATCAGAATGGGCGATGCTCGCCCGTCCGGAGCGCCTCATCGCGCGAAGGAAAAATATCGGCTCCCCTTCTCCTGAGTCTGCGCGAAAAAATTATCAGAACCTGAAGAATAATCTGAAAGTCAAATATAACTGGTACGTCCACAAACAAAAGCAGCACGAATCTGTGCTTCGCCTCCTCCAGGAGGAAATCAGCAAGGTGATGGAAAAAAAGTAATCCGTCTCAGGCAGGTTGAGCCCGCCTGAGGTGGATATTTTTTTGTTTCACCGTTTTACGCGAAAAATATCTCCATCGCTGACGGTGCCGTTTGTCGGGTCATAACTCTTTGAAAGCAGCTCTGTTGACGGCTGAGACACGGAACCGTCGTACAACTTCTGCGGGTCAATATCATAATCTCCGTCAGGCCCCGCGCTGAGGAGAATCCAGCCATTTGAGTCGCAATAGTAGGAGAGCACGGCGCCATTATCCGGCGCAAAGGAGTCGGGATACAATTGCGTGATATATGCCAGGGGTGTAGTGAGGGTTCTGGAACCTCCCGCTGAGGGACGGCGGAATGTGGGACGCCCCCTCGCCGCCGACCCGGCAGGAAGAAAATTATTAACACCCTGTTCGCCCGTAGCCCACGAAACATAACTGTTGTTATCCACATAATAAGCCTCAAGGGCGACGGCAAGGGAACGCTGGTCCGCCCTGGCGCGGGAAATGAGGGAGCGAATATTTGCTTCGTTGAAACCTGCAACCTGCCTACGAACGGTCACAGCCAAAATAAGCGGAAGCCCGCCCGTAAAGGAGCCAAAAGATTCCACTGTGAGTGAATCCGGTCCGCAAACTAAAGCCATGCTGTTGCCGAAAAAGTATTTACTCATAACTGAAAAATCCGGGCGGGTTTGACCTGGACCGGATGTCTCAGGTCTCCTGGGCACCACCATCACCATTCTCCTGGGCGTCGCCATCACCATCGGGATAAGTTTCTCCTCCTCATTATACCCGAACACTACAGCCTTTCCGGGGAGCTTTGCCGCATGACGCTGAAACTTTGCGGAGGAGGCAAGCCCACCCTTTCTGTCCTTGTAAATATCTATGCACTTTTCAAGAGCCGCCGCCTGATTGGTTACGACGACAAAATCTCCCACAGCCCCGCAGGAGAGTTGATACATGGCGCCCGGCAATGGATATATTGAATAGGAAATATCGCGATAGTTTCCCGTTCCGACAGGTTGTGGATTTGTTTTTCCCGCCATGCTCCCGATTGCGGCAATCAGCCTCTTTTGGTCCTTGCATCCGACAAAGATGGCAACGGTGGGCGTCATGAGCAGCGGCCCCCCCCAGACGGCACAACCTATGCGTCCGTCAAGCGGGGTAAAGATGTCATCCTGAAGGTTGACTCCCAACTGCGCCTGCACATTTGCAATATTTTTCTGGAAATTCATATACCGCTCCGGCGTCACGCTGGATTGGACAATAGTGAGGAACTTCTGCCAGACCTCAATGCCGCTCTTGAGCCTCAACTCTCCCGCAAAAATGGCATCCTCCGGCAGATAATTCAAGATTTCTGGTCCGCCTGCGGCGGGCTCGCCAAAGCTGTCCATCATCCCCTGCCGCGGACCTGAAAATTTCACACAAAAGGCGCTGCGGAAGGCATGGTCCTCTACCCGGGTTGAACCGGAAAGGGTCTGAATTGTGTATAAGCCGAATATGCTCATGAACACCACACTTTTTGTTTTTGGCTCCATGCCTTGCCCGAGCTGAACTTCCCCTGTATATCTTGATCGCTTTACGAGAGAGGCAATATCCAGATACATGACCACGGGGTCGCCCACATGCCCCGGGGGGATAGAGGCAAGCGCCTTCTGATAGGAGGGATTGGAACGAAATGTCTGCTCGAGTTTCAGCGTCTGATGAACCAGTTTTTCCACAGCGCCACGAGTGCTGGCATAAGTGAAGATGCCATCTTTCTCAAAATAATAAAGCCCCGGATTGTATAGTCCATCCATCGGGGACCCGAATGTGCCCACCACAATCCCCCCTATCTTTTCCTGCGATATGAGAATGGGATTCTTCGGTTTCTTGAGGTAATTGAGGATTTTTTCCTTCATAAATATCCTGTGCGCCGCCTCGCGGCCTCTCTGGTCAGTGATGAAAAATACGCCGGCTGGCTCAGCCTTCCCCTTCACAGGCATAAGAACGCCTATCACCATATCCTTCTGGAACTCATCTTTCCAGGGTCCCGACTCTAAAGAAAATTCATTCCCGCCCTGCCCGGAATCAGATACATCGCCCAGAATCTGTTTTCGCCATTCAGAAAGCGCCGGGTCCATGATTGCCTGATAAAGGGCGGATGTCTTAAATTCGCCCAGGAATTTTTTCGCATCTCGAACGGCAATAAAAAAAACGGTGTCCGGTGGGATGCGCTCATCAAGCGACGAGAAGGCGCTGGCAGGGGCGACAGCTGCCGTCTCAGGCGCTCTTTCAGTCCGAATGGCCTCCACCCGCGGCGTCTCTTTAGCGCCGGTCGCAGGCGCTTCTTTCTTCTCCTCCTTCCCGCCACAGGAGAAAAAAAGCAGTCCGCCGCAGGCGGAAAGAAAGACCCACGCCAGTTTTCTCCTCAACATCCCCGTTCCTCCTTTATTCCTTATCTCCCCTCTTCAACTCATCCAGATAAGCCATGCGCAGGACATGAAGAATCTCGTCTATATGCCCCGCCTCTTCAGTCGTGAGATTCCCCTTTGTTTTTTCATGGAGCATCTCAATCATGCCAATCTGGTATTTGGCAACCTCAAGGTCGCGCTCATACTTCTTGCTAAGCGGGTTCATCTGCTTCCCGATGGAAATCATCGCCTGGTAAAAAAATGTCTCAACAAGGTGCTGGATTGCCGGCGGGGGCAATGGAGGAGTTTTTTTCTGCTCCTCCTCCTGCTTTTCCCCGGTTTTTTCCTCATCCATCATACAGGGACCTCCTGATGGAAATTATTCCAACCTCTGCCTCAGGGTCGTTCTTTTTGCTATATATTCTAAACCACTCATCATCTGTCAGAATTATTCTTTATGGTCAACCAAATTCAATCCGTCCGCCTCAGGCTGAATATCTTGACACAACTGACAAATATCATTCCTATTAAAATTATTCAAAACGAAAGGCGCGGGGCGGTGTTGTGGTTTCTGGCGATAATCGGAACTCTCTGGACATCTCTCCTCCTCGCACGGATGCTGGGCATTACAAAACCGAGCCTCCTCGTCACTGCCACACTTGCCATTTTCCACTGCCTGATAACGGTATATTTCTGGGTGGCGGGCATCTTTTCACTCCACCCCAATTTCTTCCTTGCGTTCATCCTTATTGATGCCATCGGGCTCACACTATTTCACCGCTTTTATCTTGCGCGCGAATTAAAACTTGCGCCACTTTCTCTTGACGCTCTCCGTCGTGCGCCGCGCTCCGATTTTCTCCTCCTCGCCCCGCTGGGACTGCTCATCTTTCTCCTTATCATCCTCGGGCTGAAACTTGGACCGCGTTACGGCGATGCGGTGGAGTATCATCTTGTTGAGCCGGTGCGATGGGTGCAGACGCGCTCGCTCACGTGGGGGGGGATGGGGCGCTATCCCGCATGGCCTCCGATTTCCCGTGTCCATGGCTTCCCCAACACTGCCGGCATCATGGCATTCTTCCACATGACATTCGCAGGCGACCTGAACGCCGGCGCGCTGTCGCAGGTCTCCTTCGCCCTGATGGGGCTTGCCGCTCTTTACGCCCTTGCGAGGGAGCTGGGGCTTCGCAGACGTCTTGCCATCCTTGCCATATATTTCGCGGTCTTCATCCCTGAATTCCTCCTGCAATTCACGGAGTCTTACGCCGACCTCGCCATGGCGGGGTGCCTCGTCACGGCAATTCTCTTCCTTTTCCTGTATATAAAAACGGGGAGCCGGCAATGGATGCTTCTCTTCTGCGCGGCGGCGGGGCTTGTGGGCGGCGTCAAGAATACAGGCGTTCTTTTTTCCCTCGCCCTCCTCCTCTGCGCTTTTTTTTACCATCAGAGGAAAAATATCCCGCGGCAAAAGACGCTCTCTCTTTTCCTCCTCTTCAGCTCCCTGTGGCTTCTCCTCGCAGGTCCCTGGTATCTCCATAACGCCATCAGATATGGAAACCCGCTGTATCCAATCAAGGTTCACCTCTTCGGGAAAACACTTTTTGACGGTCCCTTTCCCATGGATGGCTTCACGCGCAACTTCATGGAGAGGCGGACGGATAACTACCTTCACGCCATCTGGCTTACATACCGCGAGGATGAAAGCGGGGTGGGTCTGGCGCAGATGTTTGGCGGGCTGGGGAGCGCCTTCTTCATCATCGGCATCCCTGCCCTGTTCATATCTCTGGCGCGCGCATTTCTGAAAAAGGATAAAGCATTTATTACCGTCTGGGCGCTTTTTCTTATCCTTTATCTATTCCAGCCCGTAAAATGGTATGCGCGATTCTCCCTCCCTCTCGCCTTCTTCTCAGGGCTCTGCCTTGCCTCGCTCATGCAGAACGCTCGACGGCTCGAGCGCGCCCTCATGCTCACAGTGGTTTTCCTCTGCCTCACATACAACGGCGTTAAATCCCTGACCGCCCTTTCCTCCAATTTTCTCCCGCCGGACTTCTGGTATTTCGCCCTCCGCACAGGCGACTACTCCCCGCAACAGTTCAACCAGTTCCCCGGCAATTATACGGTGCGGCAGTATGTGCGAGAGCATTTCATCGGGAGGCGGGCAGTCATTTATTACTTCCCCAACGTGGGTCCCATAACCCTCATGCCGCGCGACATGAAACTCCGTCTTATAACATTCGACGCCGATAAAGAACCCTGGTTCGGGAAGATGCTATCGGAGAAAGTGGATTACGTTTACACCTGCACGCCGCAGGGGTCTGTCAAATTTGCGCGAGAGGAGTCCTGGCTGAGAGAAAATCCGCAGGCTTTTCCCTTAATCATTGAAGGCGCGCTCCCCGGTGCTTTCAGGGGACAGATGTTCGGCGAGCCGCTCGCCCTTGAGCGTTTATACGGGGTGAATAAACAGGAATTAAGAAGCATGGTGAAAAATGGAAAAAACAATCGGCAGAAAATTTGAAACAATCCTCCTCATCCTATTCTGGGCGTGGGTGGCGCTTTTTGCCCTGCTCTACATCACCTCATCCGGCGCTTCCGCCTACCGGAGCGTCAAACTCATCCCTTGGCTGAAGGAAATGTGGGGAATTGTGAGGCGTCAGCCCGCCGCCATCGAGCGCCTCAACTCAAACGCACGCCGGGCAATCCTGACCCGCCTCCAATGGGGAGAGACGACGGATGACCTTCAAGCCCAGTATTTCTCTCGCTGGAACGCCTCCTATCTCAGTTTCCAGAGGCGGGCGGTCAGCGAGATTCGGGCGTCGCATGCCACAGCAAGTCTTACCCACGCCGTCACGCTCTCTTTCTCCGAACTTTACAGAAGCGGTCATCTGAAAATCACGGGCGCTTCCACATCCCTGCCGGATAGCGCCTGTCTCCTCATCAAATCTTCCTCGGAAGTTTTCCATGTGGAAATCAACCTTCCATCCCCCCTGCGCGCCATCGCCTTTGACCGCATATCAATCCGCGGAACCATGAAACCTCGTGTTGGAGCGGAAGATGCGCCATTCTCGGATTACGCCCGTATCTTCTGGCTCGGCGACTCAACCCCTGATGGAGGGCAATCATTTTCCGGTGAAAGGAGTTTCCCCGTTGACCTTCGGGGGTTCACAGAGAAAGGCATTTCAACGGCGCACCTCGGGGACAATTATCTCTGGCTCTCAAGCGGCGACATCCGGCAGATTCTCCTTGAGTTCAGCATCGCCGTTGCGAATGAGGTCTCTCTTGAGCGCATAGAATTTTCTTCCGACCTTCTTCCTGCGCCTGTCCAGAAGGTGCAATCGCACTGAGGGATTTTTCCCTTGCCATGCCTGTCAGCAAAAGCCTAACAATCATCACTTACTTTCTTTCAATCAATGGCGGGGGCAAAATCTTTATGGATACCGCATCTCTCAGGCAGGCGGCGGGAAAATATCTCATGAACACGTACGGAGAGCGCGCCATCTGCCTTGTGCGGGGCGAGGGCTGCCGCGTCTGGGACTCCGATGGCAACGAATATCTCGACTTCCTCGCCGGCATCAGCGTCAACAACTTAGGTCATTGCCATCCGGCAATTGTCTCAGCCATTAAGAAACAGGCGGAAACGCTTATTCACTGCTCCAACCTTTATCTGATTGAGCCCCAGATTGAGCTTGCCGGAAAACTTGTGGAGAATTCCTTCGCCGACAAATGCTTTTTCGCCAATTCCGGCGCGGAGGCAAATGAGGGCGCATTCAAGCTTGCGCGACTTTACAGCAATACAAAGTATGGCGCAGGACGCCATTTCATCATCTCAATGATGCAGTCCTTCCACGGGCGCACCCTTGCCGCCATCAGCGCCACAGGACAGTCAAAGGTTCAGGTTGGATTCGAACCGCTTGTTGAAGGCTTTGTCTTTGCAGAATTTAACAATATCGACTCCGTGCGGCGGCTCGCTGACGAAAAGACCTGCGCGGTGATTGTGGAGCCTGTCCAGGGCGAAGGCGGCGTCGTCCCTGCGGATAAAAATTTCCTCGAAGACCTTCGCGCCCTATGCGATGAAAAGGACATCATCCTCATCTTTGATGAGGTGCAGTGCGGGCTGGGACGCATCGGCACCAACTTTGCCTATGAATATTTTGGCGTGCCGCCGGACGTTCTCACCCTCGCCAAGTCGCTCGGTGGCGGCGCGCCCATCGCCGCCCTGCTTGCGCGCCAGCCGTTCTCGGATGTCTTCACGCCGGGGAAACATGCGCACACATTCGGCGGCAACCCGCTCGTCTGCGCCGCGGCGCTCGCCTTCGTGACGGAACTCTTCGATAAAAAGTGCGCCGAACGCGCAGCAGAGACAGGCGCCTATTTCCGCTCCCAACTTGTGCGCCTCAAGGAAAAATATGAAATCATAAAGGATGTGCGCGGACTGGGTCTCATGATAGGTCTTGTAATGTCCCGACCGGGCAAGGGCTTCGTCACGCGATGTATGCAGAAGGGCCTGCTCGTCAACTGTACATGCGAGACGGTCATCCGTATGTTGCCCCCCCTCATCGTGACGCATGATGAGTGCGACCGCGCAATCTCTATACTTGACGAGTCCCTCGCAGAGGAGACTCAATCCGCCGCAGGCGAATAAACTCCGGAGGTTTATATGTCAGAATGCGACCTTTTATCCATTGCCGACCTCTCAAAAGATGAGGCCTATGAGATTTTCAGAATCGCACAGGATTTGAAGGCAAGAATGTCGCGGCGCGAATTCCCGCCCCTTCTTGAAAAACGCACCCTCGCCATGGTCTTTGAAAAACCATCGCTCCGCACGCGCTGTTCCTTCGAAAACGGGGTGTATCAACTCGGCGGACACGCCGTATATCTCGCACCTGCCGACATCGGTCTTGGAAAACGCGAATCGATACATGACGTCGCAAAAAATCTGGAACGCTGGTTTGACCTCATCATGGCGCGCGTCTTTAAACATTCAACCATCCGGGAACTCGCAAAGCATGCGCATATCCCCGTCATTAACGCCCTATCCGATGCGGAGCATCCCTGCCAGGCTCTCGCTGACTTCCTCACCGTGTTTGAGAAACGTGTGAGTCTGTATGATTTTACCCTCGCTTATCTTGGCGATGGAAATAACATCTGCCACTCCCTTATCCTTTTATCCGCCATCCTGGGCACAAATATCCGCATCTCCTCACCGGCGGGTTACGAACCTAAAAGGGGGGTTGTGGAAAAGGCGGCGCGCCTTTTTAAAAAATCCGCCACAGGCAGTTATGAATTCTTCCGCAACCCCGCCGAGGCGGTTAAAAAGGCGGGTGCAATCTATACTGATGTCTGGGCAAGCATGGGGCAGGAATCCGAGTCCGAGGCGCGCAAAAAAATCTTTCTCCCCTATCAGGTGAACAGGGCGCTCCTCAAGCGCGCATCTGATGATGTCCTTATCATGCACGACCTGCCTGCGCACAGGGGCGAGGAGATTACAGACGAGGTCATAGACTCCGCCCATTCAATCGTCTTTGACCAGGCGGAAAACAGACTTCACGCGCAAAAGGCGTTAATGGTATTTCTTATCGGTAAGTCTTCAGGAAGCGGATGATGGCTTGGAGGGGTGACGTCCACAGGATTGGCGCCCCCGGCTCAGTTTGCCTCAGGCGGTTTAAGTTTTCCTGAACGAGCGGATTATTTTGATTATCCTTTTTTCCGCCTGCGGCGGACAGGCGCAGCCGGTCAGGCGAAATCCGTGGTCTATCCAGCCAGTCTATAAGCGGCTTCAGGAACTTTTCATACCTGTATTCCTCTAAAATGTATCCCCTTGCGGAAACAGCCTTTTCTTTATAATACCCCCGGTTCTTTGCCACCTTCAGTATGCAATCACAAAGCGCATCTGCATCTCCCACCGGAAAGCCAACCGCAAAACCCCGCGAGATAAGGTCGCAGGACAACTCGCAAAGCGGCGTTGTGATTATGGGGATTCCAAAGTTCGCCCAGGAAAGTATGCGGTTGCGCGTCCCGAGGAGCCCCTCATAAGTAAAGCGGTCACAATTTATTGCGGCGTCCGCCTCGGAGTAAAAATTCGGGAGGGTGTCGAGGGGAACCCATCCGAAGAAGTGAAAACGTTCAGCAAATGGTGATGCGTTCACATGAGCCCTGAACCGCTCAAAGGTGACCTCGTTATGTCCCTTTATCTCGCCGCCGGTTGATATGAAGTGAATTTGCCTTCCTGTGCCCGCCTTGCCCTCTTGCGTTATGGCGAGTTCGATGCCCTTGAAAAGGGTCTGTTCGTCCACCCAGGTGTTATATCCGCCGGTAAATAGGAGACAAAAGGCATCTTGAGGAACTTTTGAGCCGCGGAAGGCAACCCTGCCATCAGGCTCCGGCTCATGATGGACAACCCCGGGCGGGACGACAGTAACAAGGTCACTGCCCGAGGTTAGACGGTTTAACCGCCCCGCGGCGCCGAGCTCTCCAATCAGGGCGTATTTCTGCGGCGTGGAGCACACCGAGAAGTGGTCGCCGGCGAGCAGTGCGGGGAGAATGTAATGCCACTGGTCTGCAAGTCCCGCGTCCGAGCCGTGGACAAAGGCGAGCTCCTGTCGTTCTGCCATTGGATGCCCAAAATAGTCCATCCAGCGGGGCGTGTCGCCGCCCGCAAGCGCCGATGCGAGGTTCATGACATCCGTTGTGGAGACAATTGCAATCGGCTTCTCCTGCGAAATCCATGCCGCAATGGTTTTCGCCGCCACATGCGGGTCAAGCGGCAGTGGTCTTCTCTCCCACTCTACCAGAACCTGAGGTGAATTCGCAATTCGTAATTTGCAATTCGTAATTCGTAATTCATCCGCCTTGGGCGGATTAAAATCCGCCTCCCCCATCAACACCCTGAACCCCGACCTGTGGATGGTTTGAGAAAAGGCGAAAAGTCTCAGCCCCGGCGCATAAATCCGCTCGGGATTTCCCGCCGGCACGGGACCAACGCCAACAACAATGACTGTTCCGGAAGACATATTCCTGATTTAATATTCGCAATCGTGATTTAGAATGACAACAATATACATTCACCATCTATCTGAGGTGGACAGTGTGTCTCACTTCCACGGCGTAACATTATATTTAAAAAACTTTTCCTGATACTTCTCCGCTGTGCCGTAAAGCGCGCGCGCCCATTGCTCCAAGCCTGCGACGTCCCCCTTCTCGAAAGCCTCCTCAAGGCTCACCATCACCTCCTGCATGGCTGACATATCCGCCGGGTCGATATCCAACTCATTTTCCGCGATGAATTTCTTCACCCCATCCATTATATTCCTCGCCATATCCCTCTTGCGGACACTATCCATGTAAACTTTATCCTCATCATGTTTTTCCTCCGCCTCCTTGACCTCTCTCTCTACCTCTTCTGTTTTTACGGGGTGGTAAGATTCAATCTTGACTTCCTTGCGTGCGCCCGAGGTAAGGTCTGTGGCGCTGACATTCATAATGCCGTTGGCGTCAATGGAGAATTTGACCTCAATCTCAGGAATATCCTTGGGAGCGGTGGTGATGCCGGTAAGACGGAAGTGTGTAAGACTCCTGTTCTGGCTTGCCCGTTTCCTCTCGCCCTGGAGGACGTGGACGAATACGTTTTTCTGATTGTCCACAACCGTTGTGAATTTTTTTACCGCATCTGTGGGAATGTTTGAATTGCGGGGAATCAAAACAGAAAAGACGTCATCAGCTATTTCAATACCCAATGACAGCGGCGTGACGTCGAGCAGGAGCACCTCCCGGATGTATCCCGTCGCCACGCCGGCCTGAATGGCGGCGCCCATCGCCACCACCTCATCAGGATTGATGTCTTTGCGCGGCTCCCTCCCGAAAAACTCCGATACTATCTCCCTGACCTTTGGTATGCGGGTGGAACCACCAACAAGGAGAACGGTGTCGACACTGGACGGCGTCATGCCCGCATCGGTCAGAACGGCTCGGCAGGGTGGTATAAGCCGCTCAAAAAGCGGCATTGCCAGTTTGTTGAACTCGTCCCTTGTGAATTCGCGGGTGAAGTGCTTCGGCCCCTCCTCATCCGAAATTATGAAGGGAAGACTGATGGTTGTAGATTTCAGATTGGAGAGCTCGCATTTGATTTTCTCGGATGCCTCACGGACGCGCTGGACTGCCTTGATGTCCTCCATGATGTCTTTCTTTATTTCCTTCTTAATCTCCTCCCGGATGAACTCAAGGATGCAGTTGTCGATATTGTCTCCGCCAAGATAAGTGTCGCCGTTCGTGGCGCGAACCTCAAATAGCTTGCCGTCCAGTTCAAGAATCGATATGTCAAACGTGCCACCTCCGAAATCAAAGACTGCTACAATCTCTGACTTATCCTTATTCTGCCCGTAGGCAAGAGCGGCGGCGGTCGGCTCATTGACTATTCGGATTACCTCGAGACCTGCCATTTCAGCCGCCGCCTTCGTGGCGCTGCGCTGACTGTCATTGAAATAGGCGGGAATAGTGATGACTGCCTGTGTAATGTCAGTATCAAGGTAATTACATGCACATTCGCGGAGTTTTTTTAAAATCTCGGCGGAGACCTCTTCAGGCGAAACCTTTTTCCAGCCAAGGTCTATCATCAATCTTTCATTTTCCATATCCTCCACAAGATGGTACTGCACCTGCTTCGCGGTCTCCGCAACCTCCCCCGGTCGGCGACCAATGAACCTCTTTATAGAACTGATAGCGCTGGATGGATTGATGACAAGCTGTCTCTTGGCGAACTCGCCAACAACGACCTCGTCCCCACCGGGGTATAAAACTACCGATGGGGTTGTCCGGTTTCCCTCGGTGTTGGGTATGACCACCGGTCTTTGCCCCTCAAGAAAAGCAACCACAGAGTTAGTTGTGCCGAGGTCTATCCCGATGAAACGCTCCATACTCTGTCCTTTTTAACCAGGATTTCTTTTTCAATGAAAATCGTTTCATCATTTGCCACCGCCAAGCTTTTTCAAGATATTCTTAAAAAAGGATTTGGACTCCCCTTTGCCCACCTTGAAACCCAGCGCTGTAAGGTGCTGCCTTGCCATCTCATGGGTGGAGTCCCACTTCAGAATTTCTTCATATATATCCTTCGCCTTGCTAACCCCGCCTGCCTTCTCGTAAATTTCACCCAGAAGGAGCTTGTAATCCATGTTATAAGGGTCCATCTCCACGGCGCGGTTGCAACTTTCCACGGTTCTTGAGAAACTCTTGCGTCCATGCACCATTGCCATGGCGAGGCGATAAAAATAGACCGCCTCGCTATCATCATTCTTGATGGCTGCCTCGAAAAATCCTACTGCCTGGTCATAATCGCCGAGTTTTATCACATGCATGCCCATGTTGTAAGCCTTTCGGGCAATCTGGATGCGCTCACCTGAACGCTCTACGGCTTTGGCGACCTGCTCTTTATTCCTGACATCTGTCCCATCCTTTGTCCCATCCCTTGTCCCATCCTTTTTTTCCTCAACTTGTTGCCCTGATTTTATTTTCTTTTCCTCGTCCCTTTTGAAAGCTCTGTCATACTCCTCTCGCCGTGACTTTTCTTTCAGAACATTATAAGCCTTTGATATTTCGGCGAACAGCTGTTCATACTTTTTACGTTCTTCACCATTTGCCGCCTTGTCCGGATGCAGGTCGCGAGCCAGACGGTAATATGCCTGCTTGATCTCCTTAGCAGAGGCGCCTGGTCTCACATCGAGTATTTCATAATATGTTCTATCGGGCGACATGGCTCAATTAAAATTTACACCTATGTTATATTTATGCTTCTTAGCAAAATTTCGCAATAGATAACTAAAAATTTCCCTTTTTGTCAATCCATTTTTTCCACGCTCTGTCGCTAAAGCTATGGTCCAGCCTTCTCAGCCGCTCCGGTCACCGATGCTCCATAGCTTTAGCGACAGAGCGCAGAGTAGGCAGCGTCGGCGACTGTGGAAAATTCAGACCCACCTTCTCTGAATAGATACCCATTCCCCTTCGGAACTCCTGTATTTTTAATCATTTTCATGATTAACAAGCACTAATCATCACACCGACTGATGCTGTGTATAATCATGGTTCAGTGCTGAGAATCGCCTCTTCGGGTAAAATCGTAAATAACTGATTTCCAATATTTTATATTTAGTTCATCTCACAGCGTCTGCTTTTAGACCTTAGCTTACAGCCTGTGGATAAACCTGTGAACAATTTTCCCCGCATTTCCGTGAGCCCTGTCCGCCTCAGGCGGATTTAGAATGCTCATCTATGAGCATTTATCTTCCATTTTCCCCCTGATTTTTATCCACAGGATATTTTACAACCTGTGGAGATATTCAGAGCCCGTATTAAAAAATCCTCTCTCGCCAACTTACATGTGGATAAATTGTGGAAAATAACTGTCCTCCTTCCACAATAATAACTCATTTCATAACAATTGTTCTCACACACATATCCACAATTCCACAGGATATATTAATAGTATTATATATAATATATTAAATATATAATTACACTAATAATACAAGTCACCCATTTATTTTTTTTCCTTTGCCTCATTCCAGAATTTGTCCATATCGCCAAGTGTCATCTCAGAAAGGCGACGTCCATTCTCTGCGGCTCGTTTTTCAATGTGGCGGAAACGCGTCTCGAACTTCACAATTGTCTTGCGTAGCGCCTGTTCCGGGTTCACTCCAACAAACCGTGAGAGATTGACTAAGGCAAAAAGGAGGTCGCCATACTCCTCCTCTATCTTTTCATGGTCTCCGTCCCTGCACGCCTGTGCCAGCTCTTCCCATTCCTCCATTACCTTTTTACGCACGTCGTCAGTTTTATCCCAGTCAAAACCCACATTGGCGGCGCGTTCCTGAAGGCGCCAAGAGAGAGCGAGTGCGGGCATATTCCCGGGAATGCCGTCAAGTATGGAGGCATCCCTGCTTTTATTTTTACTCTTTTCCTTTTTCTTTATTTCCTCCCAGTTGGCGAGAACCTCGCGCGATGTCTTGACATTGGTGTCCCCGAAGACATGGGGATGGCGCAATGTGAGCTTGTTGCAGATACTGTTCAGCACATCGGAAATATCGAATCGACCGGCGCGCCTCGCCAGCTCCGCATGAAAGACAATCTGGAGGGCAACATCGCCAAGTTCCTCCTTCAGGTCGTCAAAATCCCCTCTGTCGATGGCATCACAGACCTCGTAAGACTCTTCTATGATGTAGGGCTTGAGTGATTCATGCGTCTGTTCCCTGTCCCAGGGGCACCCATCGGGGTCAAGGAGTCTCTTCATAATCCCGACAAGACGTTCAAGCGGGCTTTGTTCACCGGACATTATATTTATGAAACTCCATCTCAGGTTATATTCTTAACCTTAAAAAGATATATTAAAATCTCAAATGCCCGAAATCACAGTCAATCTGGAAATGGTTGACATATATGAAACCTGAAAGTTAGATTTGTAATCATGTGGCGATGAAAAGGGTGGGTTTTCGTGATACGATTTCAAAGATGCGTTATATAAAGTTCATAAACAGATAAGGGACGGAAGGGAGTTATTTTATGAGGAGAATATTGGGAACATCCGGTATTTTCCTTCTACTGACGGCATGGGTTTGCGCCCTGGGCGAGCTCAGGGTTCCAGAGGATTATATACGCATCAACGATGCAGTTGCTGCGGCGTATTCCGGTCAGACTGTCCTCATCGGGCCGGGCATCTTTGACCGCGATACACAGGACTTTCCAATTATCCTGAGGGATGGGGTCTCTGTTCAAGGCAATGGCAAATATCAGACATTCATTGATAGCGGCATGTCCGACGCTCCCGCCTTCACGGCGGTAAACATTGTGACAACCAGCACACTTATATCGGAACTTACAATTCAGAACGGGGACATTTCCGCGGGCGGAGGCGCGGGGATTGTGGTGCGGGATTGCACGGCGCTTTATATTCTGGATGTCCGCTTTCTTAATAACAGGGGAATAGACGGCGGCGCTTTTTATATAAACAATTCAACCGTTTTCGTTGATAACTGCGCATTTGAGGGAAACAGGGCGGTTCTCGGTGGAGCCGTCTATATGGAATCCTCGTCGTCGTCGCCGATATTTCATGATAATATCTTTCAGCATAACAGCGCCTCTCAAGACGGCGGGGCGTTTTATATCACAGCCGCCTCCGGTGCGAATATCCACCACAACACATTTAAGGGAAATACAGCGGGGAATTATGGCGGTGCGGTCATGATTGAAAACTCAAATGCCGCAATCCTTGATAATCTCCTTGAGGAAAATTATGCCCCCGAAGGAGGCGGCATCAGCCTCTCTAACTCAGACGCCCCCGTCCAGCGCAACCGCTTCCTGAAAAATAGCGCCGCAAGAGGCGGCGGAATCTTTTCCAGCGGAGGAACGGCAAACATCTCTAACAACACCCTCTCTTATAATGATGCAACGAGCGTCGGAGCCGCATACGCCGCACTGTCCTCATCGGATGCGTTCCTCTGTAATGTCATATATCAGAATAAAAATGCCGCCGTTGCCGGCGCCGCCGTGTCACTCACAAACAGCAATCTTGCCTTCTGCCAGAACACCGTTGCCAACAACCTCGCCGAGTCCGCGCTTGGACTCTTTAATTCCTGCCCCTATGTCTATAACAATATCTTCGCCCTCAACGCCGGTGTCGGTCTCAAGGAGTTTGATGCCGCATCCGACCCCGATTGCCAGTATAATCTCTTCTTCCAGAACACAACGGCGAACTACATGGACAAGGCAACATTGCCGCTAATCACGGCGGCTCAAATCAATTCCGCCGTCAATGCCCCTTACGTGCCGCAGATGAATATCGTTGCCGACCCCATGTTCCGCGACGCCCCCATAGGGGATTACCATTTACGCACCGCCTCACCCGCACGAGATGCGGGGACATTCTCCGCCCCCGCCTTCGCCAATGAGGATATGGATGCTGATAATCGCCTGTGGGCATGCAGCGGACCCCAGCCCGATATCGGCGCTGACGAAATCACACAGCCCATCATTATTGAGCCGGTCATCTATTACGATTCCGATGCCGATGGAAGCGTAACCACCAGCGACACCCTCATCCTGACATTCAACCGCGCCGTTGATTTGCCCACAACCATCACGGCGGCGGACTTTTATCTCCCCGTTACAGGCGATTCACTCGGCTTGCAGCCGGATATCGCGGTATCACCCACAAATCCGCGCCATGTGATTATCCACCTCGGCGGGTTCCCGAGCCTGACGATAAATGGGGAATACGGCGATTCTCAAAAATCCCCGGGTTCGCCCTCCGGTATCGATATCTTCCAGCCCAGACCGGACGGTCTGCGGGACAGGGATGGACTACCCGCCTCACCCCTGGGCATCCCGGGTCCCAATCCGCCTCAGGCGGATACCGGCAGGGACATCATGGTCTCGATAGATGAGTCTCAGGGCTACGCCCACTGGTATGCCAGCACGTCTATCAATACCGGCACAAGCGGGTATTTTCAAAAGACATCGTTTCATATACCGATACTCTCATCGTATTATGACGGTTTTATTTATATGCGCCCGCCGGCTCAATACTTTGGCACAACAAGCGCCATTGCCATCGATTCGGACTTCCCTATCTTCATCTTTGACCCATTCAACCCACCCACGCTCACACTCTCCTACGATGAGAACGAGTTAGACACGGCAAGCGGTGAGCGAGAGGAAAATATGCGCATCTTTCGCCTGAACAGGCTTGACCCAATGAGGGGCTTCTTCTTTGAAATCATACCCTCAGCGCTCGGAACCTCACAGGTGGTTGACACTAAAAACAAAACCGTCTCCGTGAATTTCACATATCTCTACACCCCGCGCCACTCTGATTCAGCCTTCGTAGCCACTTCGGCGAAGGAGGCTTATGACTCGCCCGTAGCTTCAGGTGCGGCGCTCCTGTCCTTGCGCCGCAATATACCCTTCACGCAAACCCTTTATGACAATAGCAAAGGGATTTACGCCGTTTTCCCCGTGAAGACATTCAACAATGTGCAGAAGAAGGCGCGTCTATCTACGCCGGATAAATATGTATCTCTGCGCAGTGCATCGCCGGATATATACCGCACCCATGAGTTCATCTTCACAGGCTTTGAGGAGGACGCCGCCGGTTCCGTGACTCTCGCCCTGCGTCCGCCGCGAGCGGCAGAGCGGGAACTCTTCAGCGAAAAATCAAATGCTGTCGTTGTGGCGGAGGCGCTGGACACCGATGGGATAACACCCGTCGATATTACCTCCACCGCCACCATCACACTGAACTATAATGACCGCAAAGGCGAGGTCTTCCATGAGGACGTGGTTAATGCTGAGGGCGTCAAAGGCTTGGTGCCCCAGCTCTACCTTGCCGCATTTGACCCCACAGACTGGACGCTGAAAAGGGCGACCCCCGGCTTAACCCAACCCTTCATCGGACCCCTGTCCAACATTATCACCGGAAACATTCACCCCGCACAGTTCCATGGCGGGCGCGTCATCATTGGTGCGCTTGTGGATGATTCCATACCTTTCACATACGGTTTTCAGCACTCTCAGGAAGACTGGACATTTGTTAAGGATTTTGAAGTCTTTGACTCCGGCGTGCCCGGTTCGGGCCCCGGGTTCCTCTCCATCGCCTGCCATACCAGAAACACCTTCAGTTTCTGGGTGAATAATCCCGATGAGGTGCCTGTGGTTGAGTCAGACTCGGGTCCGTATCTATACAGGGCGCAGTTTGCCGTGGATACTGACATCTATTCACAGACGAAATGTCCGAGTTTCCGTTTGCGCATAAACAGCCAGAACCTCCAGCTCGCCGCCTCCCTGCGCATCATGAGCTATATTGAAAGTTACGCCTCGCCATCCTTCCTGAAACCCAAGACATACGACCTCTATTTCATCCCGCCCAACTCCGCCCTTGGCGCTGATGAATCGCTCAATGACCTTAACGTCAGTCTTGACCTTATCAATCTGGATGAAGGCGACGCAAAAGATGCCACCATATATTTCAGGGGCGTTCGCATCGACCGCACGCCGGTCTCCGCCCTGTCGGCTAAAGTAACACTCGCCACTTACAATTTTACAAACGGAACGGACGGCTGGGCAGCCGGTAATGCGTATCCCATTTTTACGCCAGCCCCCGCAATCGCCATTGGACAGACCCTCTATCTCGGCGTTGCCGACGCAAACACATTCGGCTACTGGGAGAAAGACACAGACGTGCCCATCACCACCGGCACGCTTTACAGGGCGCGCTTCCTCATCTATGCCAACACCACCGATCGCCAGAAAACCCCCGATGTCCGCCTGAGGATGTCGACAAGTAAATTCATGTATAATTCCATCCTTGATGTGGTGAATGTCAACGGTGCGGAGATGTCGCCAACGCGCATTCCGAGGGAATATGTAATCTACTTTTATCCGGAACCGGAGCTGCTCAATGCTACCCCTTCGGAGAGCATTCGGCTCGCTGTTGACCTTATCAATCTTTCTGAAAAGGGAGAACGAGGCCAGGGCATCTTCATAGACTGGGTCATCCTCGAAGCCCTTGTCTTCTCTCAATAATAACCATTGAATTGCCATAGTAAGTTGAATTATTGTTTAAATTCGCAATTCACAATTCGCAATTCGTAATTCGCATATGTTCCCAATTCAAAATGTCATAAAAATCATCAGCCGCGAGGTTCAGCG
>Ga0315291_10003014_pt1 | contig 21792 bp, 16 predicted proteins | sample YL17G12_20_MG_FD_203070 | JGI IMG/M metagenome (GOLD analysis project Ga0315291, IMG submission 203070) | Sediment microbial communities from Yellowstone Lake, YNP, Wyoming, USA - YL17G12_20 | ecosystem: Environmental > Aquatic > Freshwater > Lake > Sediment | place: USA: Wyoming | collected... | reverse complement strand
AACTTCTACGTCGATTCCGACGTTTCGGCCGACGGGCACCGCTGGGCCGTCGGCGTTTATCCCAACGCCTGGGTGGAAACAAGCTGGCCGGCTTCCTACGGCAAGCGCCGGGACTACCGCGCCGCCAGCCCGGCGCCGGGCCGCCGCGGCTTCAGCGAGAGCAATTCCTCGGTGCACCCGGAAGACTATCTGGAAGCCGGCTCGCTCTGGGAACACCTGGAGCGCCACAACGTCCCCTTCCGCAACTACGGCGAGGGGTTTGAGCTGGCGGGCAACGATGAAAAAGAGCCCCACCTGCCGACCGGCGCGCTGCTGCCCTCGAACATCCCCATGCCGCTGGCCCTGTTCCGCAATACCGCCCGAAATTACCCGGGGTTCAATATGAACGTGTCCGACCAGTACCGGCTGGCCCGCTTCAGCGAGGAGTTCCGCGAGTTCGAAAAGCCCGGCCGTGACCTGCCGCGGCTGATCTTCATGCACCTGCCGAACGACCACATGGCCAAGGAGCGGCCCCAGGCCGGCTACCCGCGGCGCCAGTCGTATGCGGCCGACAACGACTACGCGCTGGGCCGGCTGGTTGAAATGCTCTCGCGCAGCCGGTTCTGGAAAGACCTGGCGGTCTTGGTAACCGAGGACGACGCGCAGGGCGGGCGCGACCACGTGGACGCCCACCGCTCGCTGCTGCTGGTGATCGGGCCGTACGCCCGGCCCGGCCACGTCTCACACGTGCACGGCAATTTCGGCAGCATTCTGAAGACCATCGATCTGATCTTCGGCCTGCCCTGGCTGAATCAATATGACGCCGCGGCCACCGACCTGCGCGACCTGTTCGCGGCGGCGCCGCGGCTTGAGCCGTACAGCGCCTTGCCGCCCGACAAGGCGCTGTTCGACCCGGCGGCGTTGCGGGAGGGAGTTGCCCCGGTTCGGCAGACGCTGGATGATCCGGCCGACTTGCGCCGCCAGCATGTTCGGCGGGGGGTGAACTAACCACCAAGACAGCAAGTCACCAAGGCCGTGGTGTCCTGGCGCCTTGGTGGTTTCTCAATTCTGCCAGCAGCAAACAGCACAGCAGCGGGAAAACAACGACGATCATGCGGTTGTAATGGAGGGCCGCGGCCAGATCGCCGCGGAGCAGGGAAAGGACGGCCCGTGTCATGCCGCAGCCCGGACACTCCCAGCCGGCCAGGTTGCGGAACAGGCACGGGGTAGGGAAGCGGTCAAGCGCGGTGGGCGGAACGAGTGCAGCGACCACCACCATCCCAACCGCCAGGAAGCCGAATACGAGCCGACGGTGCATCTGCTCACTCCGCACTCCGCACTGCGCACTTCAATCAGCGTCCGACCAGCGGATTGCCTTTGCCGTCCCGGTAGGTGCCGGCGGCGATCAGGATGACATCGATCAGCCACCAGATGCCGCAACCGCCCAGCGTCAGCAGTTGCCCAATCCCGATGCCGGTGTTGCCCGTGTAAAAGCGATGGACGCCGAAGACGCCGAGGAAGATGCAGAGCAGCAGCGTCGTCAAAAAGTCCTTGTAAGGAACGCTCGATCCGCATTTCACGCAAGTCGGCGCCAGGGGATCGAGCGCCGCGCCGCAGTTGGGGCAGAATCTCCGCGCTGGCTGAGAAGCCGCGGCCTGCCGACTCACCGGCGCGCCGCACCCCTGGCAGACAGTGGCCTGGTCCGTAACCTGCTTTCCACACGCACTGCAAAACATTAACTTATCTCCTCGTTGTGCCGGTTGTAGCAACACTCGGTGGCGTAATGCAAGCAGAATCACAAAGCAGCTATCGCCGCACCCGAACGGGCAGAACGCCGCAACTGTGAAGCCGCACAACGGCGGTCGCGGCTCCGCCTCCGTGGCCAATCTAAGAGACTGGCCGGCCCATACGGTTGACAGCCGTGCGCCGCGCTGGATAGGATGAGACCCACGGCTTTCTCGGCATTGCCTTGAAGTCGGATTATCTGTTTCCCAGGGAAGAACTATGGCGACCACAGCACAGCCGCCGGCACGGCCGGCAACGGCGTTTGATCGGTTCAATGCGATCCTGAAAGAGGCAGTGAACAGCCATGCCTCGGATGTGCACATTTCCGTGGGCAGCGGCTTCCGCCTGCGGCAGAAGGGCGAAATCATTCCCGCGCCGGACGCGCAGCCGCTCGCACCTTCCGACGTGGGCACGATTGTGGCGGGCATCGCCCTGGCGGGCCGCAAGACCACGCGGGAAAACGTGGGCACGTTCGTCCAGAACATCACCGATTTCGACTGCTCTTACAGCCTGCCGGAGGTGGGCCGCTTCCGCGTGAACGTGTGCTGCCAGCGCGGCACCCTTTCGCTGGTGCTGCGCCACATTCCCTTCCAGATCCCGGATTTCATGTCCCTGCGGCTGCCTGCCGTCATGGAGAAGATCGCCATGATGGACCGCGGGCTGGTGCTGCTGACCGGGACCACCGGCAGCGGCAAATCGACCACGCTGGCGGCCATGGTCAACTACGTCAACAAGAACAAGAAGGCCAAGATCGTCACCATCGAAGACCCCATCGAGTTCATGTACAAGGACCAGCAGGCCAACATCGTCCAACGGGAAGTAGGCTCCGATACCGAGAGTTTCGGCAAGGCCCTCCGCGCCGCCCTGCGCCAGGACCCGGACATCATCCTGGTCGGCGAGATGCGCGATACGGAGACCGTCGACATCGCCATCAAGGCCGCCGAGACCGGGCACCTGGTTTTCTCCACCGTGCACACCACCGACGCCCCTAAGACCGTGCTGCGCCTGCTCAGCGTGTTCCCGCCCGAGGAGCAGGCCACGGTCCGCATCCGCCTCTCCGAGACCCTGCAATCGGTCATCTCGCAGCGCCTGCTGCCGCGGGCCGATGGCGGCGGCCGCTGCGTGGCCTGCGAGATCATGCGCCACACCAAATCCATCCAGGACTGCATCGCCGACCCGGACAAGACCGACGAGATGAAGGATTACATCGAGAAGGGCAAGGAGATGTACGGGATGCAGACCTTTGACCAGCACCTGACCGAGCTGTACCTGGCCAAGATCATCACGCTGGAAGTGGCCAAGCACGCGGCCACCAGCCCCGCCGACTTCGAACGCAACCTGCAGTTCCAGTAGGCTGTGGGCCGTAGGCTGTAGGCTGTCGCTCATCGTCGCCCATAGCCTACAGCCCACAGCCTACGGCCCACAGCCGGCGGTACCGGTTGGCGCTCCCGCGCCTACCTGCTATAGTAAATTTATGGTCGGGGAAATCTGGCAGACCGCGTCGGCCTTGGCCAAAGGGATGGCGGTGACCTTCCGGCACTTGTTCAAGCCGCCGGTGACCGAAAACTACCCGGATGAGCCGCCGCATTTTGAGGCCCGCTATCGGGGCCTGCACGTGCTCCAGCGCGATGAGAACGGCATGGAGAAGTGCGTGGCCTGTTTCCTGTGCGCCGTGGCCTGCCCGGCCAACTGCATCTATATCGAAGCCGCGGAGAACACCGAGACCCAGCGGATCAGCGCGGGTGACCGCTACGCCAAGGTGTACAACATCGACTACAACCGGTGCATTTTCTGCGGCTATTGCGTGGAAGCCTGCCCCACCGACGCCATCACCCACGGCCACGGCTTCGAGATCGCCAGCTATAACACCACCTCGTTGATCTACCGCAAGGAGCAGTTGCTGACACCGCTGCCGGTGATCCAGTAGCTCCGAGATTAACCACGGATTAGGGCAGAAACGGGGTGAGTAGCGGGTCGGGTTCCGCCCCGCCGATCACGGCGGCCAGCAACTGGGCCGTCAGCGGCGCAAGCAGAATCCCTTTTCGATAGTGGCCGACGGCCAGGAAGTAGCCGGGGAGGCTGCCTGGACCGATGCGCGGCCCGCCGCGCACGACCATCGGCCGCAGGCCCGTCCAGGCGTCCACCATGGTGGCCTCCGCCAGGCGCCCCACCAGGCGATGCGCGGCCGTCCGCAGGTTGGAAATGGTGGCGGGATCGATGGCCTTGTCGTATCCGGCGTTCTCCATGGTGCTTCCGATCAGAACCCGGCCGCCGGCGCGGGGCACCAGGTAGACCTGGTCATCCTGGGCGACATGGGTGAGCGTCCAGCCTTCGGTGGCCACGGCCAGCATGTGGCCCTTGATGGGCTGAACCATGATGGGCGGGCCCGGGGCGGCAATGCGGGAAGCCCAGGCGCCGGCGGCGTTCACCACCGCGTCGGCCCACAGGCGGGAACCATCGATCAGGCCCGCGCCGGTCACCCGGCCGCCCTGCCACGTGACTTCGCTGACCGATGTCTGGAGGAACGTCACTCCCGCCTTTCGGCAGGATTCGACCAGGGCCGCGCACAACAGGCGGTTGTCAACCTGGCAGTCACCCGGAAGGAGGAAGCCGCCGGCGGCGCCGACTTGCGGCTCCAGGATGCGCACCTCCCGGGCATCGAGGTGCACGGCGGGCACACCCAACTCGCGCTGCCAGCCGAAGCGCTCCTCCAGGGCCGCGCGCTCCGCGTCGGAGTGGTACAGGAACAGCGCTCCCTCCGTGCGATACGCGGCCGCCAGGCCCGATTCCTCCTCCAGTTCACGAACGAAATCCGGATAGATGGCGGCTGCCCGCCGGCACAACTCGAACAAACCGCCCGGCCCTTCGGCCTCCGCCGACACCGACAGGCGGCCGGCCGCCGCCCAACTGGCCTCGCTGGCCGGCTGCCGTGGGTCGACCAGCCAGACAGCCTCGCCCTTGCGCGCCAGTTCGCGCGCCAGCGCCAAGCCGATGATTCCGGCGCCGATGATAACGACGGTCATACGTGAAAGGTCCAAGGGTCCAATTGCTCTGCGACTCTTGGACCTTGGACCTTGGACCCTTACGGCAGCGGCAGCCCGTGGACCACCCGGTAGGTGTCGCGGGCGATCAACAGTTCCTCGTTGGTCGGGATGGCCCAGATGGAAACACGGCTGTTGGGCGCGGAGATGACACCCTCGCGGCCACCCAGCGACAGGTTCCGCCCTTCGTCCAGCGTGGCCCCCAGGGCATCCAGGCGGTCGCAGATCAACTGCCGCACCATGGCGGCATTCTGCCCGATGCCGCCCGTGAAGATGATGGCATCCAGCCGCCCCAGCGCCGCCCAGTACGCTCCGATGTACTTGCGGATGCGATAGCAGAAAACCTGCACGGCCAGCTTGGAGCGCTCGTCGCCGGCGGCCATGGAGTTCAGCAGGTGGCGCATATCGTTGGATTCACCGCTCAGCCCGTACAGCCCGCTCCAGCGGTTCAACAGCGTGGCCACCTCGTGCGGCGCCAACTCGTCCTTGGTCATCAGGTGAAGGATGATCGAGGGATCGATATCGCCCGAACGCGTTCCCATCATCACGCCTTCCAGCGGCGTGAACCCCATCGACGTGTCCACCGACTGGCCGTTCTCAATGGCGGTAATCGAGCAGCCGTTCCCCAGGTGGCAGACAATCAGGTTCGACGTGGTCTTGGCTGCGCCGGTCAATTCGCGGTAGCGATAGGAGACGTACCGCACCGAGGTGCCGTGGAAACCGTAGCGGCGGATGCGCTGCCGCCGATAGTAGTCGTAGGGCAGCCCGTACAGGAAGGCATAGGGCGGCAGCGTGTGATGGAATGCGGTGTCAAACACCGCCACCTGGGGCGTGTCACGGAACATGTCGCGGCAGACGTAATACCCCTTGAGGTTGTGGGGATTGTGCAGCGGCGCCAGGGGGATGGCTCGCTCGATGCCCCGCACCACTTCCTCGTCGATCAGGTGCGATTCGGTGAAATGCTCGCCGCCGTGCACCATGCGGTGGCCGATGGCGTCGATCGCCAGCTTGCGCCCCTGGGTGCCGCCCGCGGCGGCCGCTGCCTGCGCGCCCTGTTCCAGGATCTGCACCACCCGCGAGACGGCCGCATGGTGGTTCAACAACTCCTCGCTCGAGCGTTTCAACGGGCTGTCCGCAAAAGTGTAGGAGACGATCGCTTCCGCCGTTCCGATTTTTTCGATCAACCCTTGCAGGTGTACGACATCGGCGCGGTCCGCGATTTTCTCGCTGTCCGTCTCGATGAGCTGAAACTTGACCGACGAACTGCCGCAGTTAAGGACAAGCACGTTCATATTAGGACGCTCCTGGAAAACCTTATTCTAGCATCCCAGTCGATACATCTCACGGACGGCCTGCAGGCGCTCCCTGGGCAGCGACCGGCCTGGCCGGTCCGTTCTTCGCAGGCTTATCGGCTTAGGGCGCGGAAAACGAAAGGCGGAAGGCAGAAAACGGAAAACGATGACCTCGCTGCTTTCCGCCTTCTGCCTTCCGCCTTCGCTGTTGTGAAGCTGTGTCCGGGGCACAACACCCGCGCGGTCCGCCTACGACGGTTTTTGCCCCGCCTCAGCAACGCGCGTGAAGTCGTACCGATCGATGGAGACAGCGATGCCGGTTCGCTCGCGCTCCCCGCGTTCCACTCGCACCACGCGGCCTATGCAGCGAATCTGCACCGGTCCCGTTTGCGTGATTTCACGCGGCAATGTCACCACCAGTTCCACCTTCGTCCCGGCTGCTACCCGCTGGTCGAACTCAATAAACAAGCCGGTAGAACTGATATCTCGCGTGCGGACCGTCTCGAAGGGCTTCTGTTCGCCTACCGTTAGCACCTGCACCGGCAGGTCCAGGTCAAATCGGCGAGCCCGCCGTTTATCTTCGTTCATGCACTCCTCGCTGCCTAAATCACAAGGTTAGAGGATTCTCGCTGTCTCCGGTGTGCGGCGCAATAGAACGAAAGGTACAGTACCCGGAAACGGTTCCAGTCCTTGGGGATAGTACGGCAGCGCGGCTTCCTGTTTCCGTCCTGAAAAACGGTTTATGGAGTGTGGGCGCCCCGCCCAGGGCGCCCGAGACGGGCGCGATCCATAGATGGGACGCGCGTTTTTTCATGGCTTCCGGGCGCCGGGCGGGCATTGACTGGCCGGCCCCTCCGCGGTACAAGCTAAGTGGATGGAGGTGGGCGATGCTCTCCAGAGGCAACCAGCTGCCCTGGGCCATTCAGCCGGTGGCGCCGGCACTGGTTCTGATCGTTCTGCTTGTTGCGGCGGCGCCTGGAGCGGCGCCGGGCATCAACCCCGGCGGTGTCGTGAACGGCGCCAGTTTCAGCGCGCCGTTATCGGCCGGTTCCATCGCTTCGCTGTTCGGCGTGGACCTGGCCGCGGCCTCGATGACGGCCGGGTCGGCGCCGCTGCCCACCTCGTTGGGCGGCGTGGTTGTTCGCGTGGGGGGCAGGGAAGCGCCGCTCTTCTTCGTTTCGCCCACCCAGATCAATTTCCAGGTGCCGTGGGAACTGGCCGGCCAGGCGCAGGCCGCCATCGCCGTGACCGCGGGCGGGGCCACCGGCGCGCCGGTTTCCGTCCCCTTGACGAGCACGGCGCCGGGGCTGTTCTCGGTCGGCGCCAGCGGCCGGGGCCAGGGAGCGGTGTTGATCGGCGGCTTCGTGCTTGCCGCTGCGACCGGCGGCATGGCCGGCGCGCGCGCGGCCGTGCCCGGCGACACTGTCTCGATTTTCTGCACTGGGTTGGGAGCGGTCAGCAACCCGCCGCCCAGCGGCGCCGCCGCCGGCTCCAGCCCGCTTTCCAGCTTGCTGAAGGCGCCGGGCGTCACCATCGGCGGGGTGCCTGCCAAGGTGACGTTTGCCGGATTGGCGCCCGGGTTTGCCGGCCTGTACCAGATCAACGCCGAAGTCCCGGCGGGCCTGGAGCCCGGGGATGCCGTGGCGGTGCTTGTGACCGCCGAAGGAGCCGGCTCCAACCAGGTGACCATCGCCGCGGGCCGGGCCGGAACCACCCCGACCTTGTTCTCGAGCCTGTACCGGCCGGCTGCCGTCGCTGTCACGCCCACGGTTCCCCCCTATGCGCTTCCGCTGGACCTGAACAACGTGACCAACTGGACGGCGTTGGTCCAGCCGGCAAACACCCGCTATTTCGACCTGGGCCGCATCCGCTCGCTGCTGGAACAAAACGGGTTCGGCGTCACCGCCTTCAAGACGCCCACGGCGCCGGGCGGTGTTGACGACATCGTTGAGCCCTACCGCTTGTTGAAAGACCTGGCCATACCGATCCTGGTCACCACCGACACCGTGCTGCACCTGTACCACATCCAGTTCGACGAGACTTTGCGCGAGGTCGAAGAGAGGGAGTTTTTCGGCTCGCTGCTGGCGCTGACACAGGCCCTGCTGGCCGATGCCCTCGAGCAGCAGGCGAAGTTCCCCGAGGGCGCGCTGGCGGAAGCAGCGCGGCGCAACGTGGCCTACCTGGCGGTGGCGCTGAAGCTGCTGGATCCGGCGGCCGCTGTTCCCGCCGCGCAGGCCGCGCTGGTCGATAAAGAACTGGCGCTCATCGACGCGCACAGCGGCCTGGCGGCCAGCCCCCTGTTCGTCTACCTGGAGGATTATTCGCAGTACCTGCCCCGCGGCCATTACACGCGCAGCGAAACGCTGAAGAAGTACTTCAAGGCCATGATGTGGTATGGCCGCATGGGTTTTCTGCTGAAGAACAGCGACCTGCTGCCGGCTCCCAATGCCGAGATCCAGACGCTGGGGGCCTGCCTGCTGGCCGACGCGCTGGACCGCGTGACCTCCGGCGGGCGGAAAGCCCTCGAGCTGTGGAACCGCATTTACGCGGTCACGGCCTTCTATGTCGGGCTGGCCGACGACCTGACACCGGCCGAATACCAGCGCGGCATCCAATCCGTAGCCGCTTCCGCCGGCGGGCTGGCCGCGCTGGCCGATCTGAAGACCTACACCGCCCTGCGCGCCTATCTCGCCAGCCTGCGGAACCCCCAGATCTACGGCGGCACGGGCGGCTGCGCGTTCGCTCCCCCATTCGATCCCGCGAAAATCGACGAGTGCCTGGACAAGAGCAAGGGCCTGCGGTTCATGGGCCAGCGCTTCATTCCCGATTCTTACATCTTCCAGAACCTGGTGGGCTTCGACTATGCCGGCCGCGGCGAGCCTTTCACCCTGGTCCAGTCCCAGGGCGGGCCAATCCGCGGTTTCCCGCGCGGGTTGGACGCCATGGACCTGCTCGGTTCCGCCCGGGCGCAGGAAATCCTGGTGGCCGACGGCGACACCCAATACCGCCTCTATGCCGAGCAGCGCGCCAGGCTGGCCGCTGAATTCGCGGCCTTCTCCGAGCAGGACTGGAACCGCAATCTGTACTGGGGCTGGCTGTACGCCTTGAAGGCGCTGCTCGTCGCCAATGAGGCCGGTTATCCGTCCTTCATGCAGACGCGGGCCTGGGTGGATCGCAACTTGAACTCGGCGCTGGCCTCCTGGGCCGAGCTGCGGCACGATACAATCCTGTACGCGAAGCAGAGCAGCACGCCGATCACGACCAGCCTGCCGCCGGAGACCCGCGGCTACGTGGAACCGGCGCCGCAGTTTTACGGCCGGCTCCTGGCGCTGACTCAGATGACCATGAGCGGCCTTGGCCAGTTGAATGTGCTCAGCGACCAGGCGCGTGCCCGGCTTGAAAGCCTCTCTCAGGTCCTCGACCAGCTTCTGGTTTTGAGCCAGAAGGAGCTGCGCAACCAGGCGCTGTCACCGGAAGAGTACGCCTTCATCCGCAACATCGGCGGAACGCTGGAAACGACGGTGCTCGGCGTCAGCACGGCGGGCACGAAGACCACCTTGATTGCCGATGTCCACACCGACCTGAACAGCGCGAAGGTGCTGGAGGAGGGCGTCGGGTACATCGATATTCTGGCCGCGGTCATTCCCCAGCCGGACGGAAAACTGAGCCTGGCGCTGGGCCCGGTGCTGTCCTATTACGAGTTCAAGTGGCCGACGGCCGATCGGTTGACCGATGAAGCCTGGAGCAAGGTGCTTGCCGGGCAGCCTCCCGCGCGCCCAGCCTGGAGCGCGTCATTCCTGAAGTAGGCAGCCGATTCGTCCCAACGTTCGCGAGCCCGCAGCCGTCCTTCTTGTTTGATGAATGCGCGGTCGATCCCTGTCCTGATCTGCCTGCTGCTGCTCGGCGCCCTGGCGCCGGGCGCCGACCGGGAGGCGGAGCGCGCCTACCGGGACGGCCGGCGGCTGCAGCGCGACGGGAAGTTGCGCGAGGCCTTCGAGGCCTACAAGCGCGCGGCCGATCGGGAGCCGCGCGACCAGCGCTTTGTGGTGGCCCGCGAGATGACCCGCCAGCAGGCCGCTTTCGCTTACGTAAACGCGGGAGAGCGGCTGATGCGCGCCGGCCGCTATGCCGACGCCATCCTGGAATTCGAGCAGGCCGCGGACCTGGACTCCTCCAACGACTTCACCCAGCGGGAATTGAAGCGGGCCAGGGAAGCGGTGAAGGCCGGCCGGCGCCAACCCCAGGGGCTTGCTGAGGCGCTGCCCGACGAGCGCGTCTTGCCGCCTCCGCTGGCCCTTCGTCCGCGTCGGGGAGTTCGTTCCTGGAACCTGAAAGGCGAGCCGCACACGCTGTACACGGCGGTCGGCGCCGAATACGGCATCCAGTTCCTGTTCGACGACAACCTCCCCTCCGTGCCGTCGCGCCTGCGCCTGGATGACGCGGATTTCGCAGCCACGGCGCGCGCCCTGTCGGCCATCACCAAGACGTTCGTGGCGCCGCTCGCCGAGCAGGTGGCCATGGTGGCCCTTGACATACCGCCCAAGCGCATGGAGTTGGAGCGCCTGGTAATCAAGACCATCGACGCCGGCGGGTTGAACAGCCCGGAGCAGGTGAACGAGGTGGCCAACGTGCTCCGCGCGGTGCTGGATATGCGATATGTCCAGCCCAGCCTGCAGCGCAAGGTCATTACCGTGCGGGACACCGCCGCCAAGGTGGAAGCGGCCGAGAGGCTGATCCGGTTGCTCTCGGTGCCCCGGCCGGAAGTGCTGCTGCAGGTGGAAACGCTGCAGGTGGACACGCACAAGTCGCTTCAGTTGGGTTTGAACCTGAACGTGCAATCCACGGTGGTCAAGCTGTCGCCGCTGGGGACGGTGCAAACCGGATTCCCCGTGCCGCTCCCTCAACTGCTCGGACGCCGGCCGCCCTCCGCCGGCGGCAGCCGGACTGCGCTTCTGGCCGCCTTCGGCGGCGGCCAGAGCCTGTTCGCGCTGGGGCTGCCGGGCCTGCTATTCCGGGCGGCGCTTTCCGAATCGATTGTCCGGAGCATCTCCACCCAGACCGTTCGTATCGCCGACACCCTCACCAGCACCCTGCTGATCGGCGAACGCTACCCCATCGTCAACGCCAGTTTTTCGCCTATCTACTTTTCGCCCGCCATCCAACAGCAAAGCCAGGCGGGCACGTTGATCAATCCCTTCCCATCGTTCACGTTCGAGGACCTGGGCGTGAAGCTGAAGGTCACCGCGCGCATTCACGCCGAAGGGGACGTGACGTTGAGAATCGAGGCCCAGGTGCGGGCGCTCACCGGGGAGAATCTGAATGGCGTGCCCACCATCAGCAACCGGGACACCGACCAGATCGTCCGCGTGCGCGACGGAGAGCCAACGCTGATCTCCGGCATCCTCTCGCGCAGCGAACAGTCCTCCATGGCCGGTCTGCCGCTGCTGGGTGAGATGCCGGTGCTCCGCTACCTGTTCGGCCAGCGGTCCAGCGAGCTGGCCGAGACCGAGCTGATCATCCTGCTGACACCCCACATCCTGCGCGAGCCGCCCGACGCGCTGGCGCGGCGCGAAACCATTCCCTGGCCGGCCAACTACATCCCCATTGCCCGGTGAATGCGGCTGTCAGCCGTGCTGGTATGATTGCTCGCCTGGAGTCATAGCCAATGTCGATCATGCTGAAAGAAATCGAGGAACAGCCGGCCACCTTGGAACGGACCTACCGGCGCGAGCTGGGGAAGGCTCAGCGCTTCCGGTCTCGTTGGGGGCAGAGCAAGTTCCGGCTGGTGGTCCTGATAGCCCGCGGCAGTTCGGACAACGCGGCGCTGTTTGGCCGCTACCTGATCGAAACCGCGGCCGGCATTCCCGTTTCTTTGGCCGCGCCGTCGGTGCACACGCTCTATCACAGTGCGCTCGACCTGCGCGACGCGCTGGTGGTCGGCGTTTCCCAGTCGGGCCAGGGGACGGACGTCAATTTGGCCCTGGAATCCTGCCGCAAACAGGGCGCGTACACGCTGGGCATCACCAATGAGCCGCGCTCGGCCATGGTCGGCTTGGTGGACGAATGTTGGTTCGTTCACGCCGGTAAGGAGTGCAGCGTGGCGGCCACGAAGTCCTATACCGGCCAGTTGCTGCTGCTCTATCTGCTCTGCTGGGCGCTGGACGGCCGCTTGAACCTGGACAGCATCGCGCGGCTGGCCGATCACGCCGACCGCGCCCTGAAGCTGCGCTCGCAGGTCGAGTCCATCGTCGACCGCTACCGCTTCATGCGTCAGGCGGTGGTGGTGGGGCGAGGGCTGAACTACGCCAACGCCTACGAGCTGGCGCTGAAGCTGATGGAGACCTGCTACGTGGTGACCGAGCGCTTTTCCTCGGCCGATTTCCTGCACGGCCCCATCGCCATGATCGACTCGGGCTTTCCCGTTTTCGTGTTTGCGCCGCCCGGTCCCACGCAGCCGGGCATCGACGACATCCTTAGAAAGCTGCGCGAGCTGCGGGCCGACACCCTCGCCATTTCCTGCCGTTCCCTCGACAAGCTGGCCACCGTGCAGTTGCGTATTCCGGTGGTGCTGGACGAGGTGTACACGCCGATCCCTTACATCATTCCCGGGCAGATACTGGCGGCCTTGCTGGCCGAAGCCAAGGGTATCAACCCGGACGCGCCCCGCCGCCTCAGCAAAGTCACCCGCACGCTTTGAAGTGCGGAATGCGGAGTGCGGAATGCGGAATGCGGAGCCGGCGAGAACAGGAACCGGCTAATATCCCCGCATCCCTTCGGGATGCGCTCGAGGCTGGCCTCGGACAATCCAGCCGGCGTCCCCAAAGCCATCCCGGAGGGATGGCAGGAGATTAGCCGGGGGTAGAGCGAGGCCGTTCGCCGCGGCGGACCGAGCGGCACCCCCGGAACAGGAACCGGCCAAACCAACGCATCCCGGAGGGATGCGAGGAAGGCCATCCTGAACACAGTGCCGGCTGGCACCAGTAGCAGCCCGACCGTGGGCGTTGGGATACCCAGGACAACACGCCACCGACTTGCCGGGCATCGCTGTCTGGCAACCAACGCCGCCGGCCCGGCAATGGACCTGCGGCAAAGGCAGGCCGAGTTTCGCAGCAAGGCGCTGGTCCTCTGCAAGGCGGAAGGGCCCAAGTTCATTGAAGAAGAAAGTTTTCGGCTGTTACGCGGCGTGGTTCGATCTCGCCCCCACAGAGATAGCATTTCGTGAACAACTCGCTGCAAGTCTCAGACAGCAAGCGGTGCCGCAAGGGCCGGGCGTTCCCGCTGACCCGCCGGCTGCGCGGGCATCACGACTTTCCGCGGGTAACCTGGGGCTGAACTCCACGGGCACCCTTCAGCGTTTCCGCCACTTCTTCGGTAAGCCGACTATGCGGGAGTTGGCAGCCGCATCGGAAAGAACTGGGGCGTTGCGCGAGATCTATCCGGCATTTTCGGCGACAGGCGAGGTCCTGTGCCCTTGACTCGCAGGTTGCGCGGGCGTATAAAGAGATACTCTACGTTACCAGCGCCAGCAGTTTCTTGGAGCGGGGCGTGATGAACAACTCCGCCGGGGATCGTCGCTCGCCACAGGGGCAAGGACGTGCAGACCACGATGGTCTACACGCGCGCATTGAATCGTGGCGGTCGAGCGGTCCACAGCCCGCTCGACCGTTTGCCGAAAGCCGCCTCCAGCGAGCGTGGCGGGATTATCCGGACTGACCAGGGTTGGTTTTTACAGGTCAGCATAAACAGAAGCAGTCGGCCTGAAGGTTCCTGATGATTGCTGCCAAAGAGGTACGAACGATTGCTCGGGCGCGGCTGCGCGATGCCAAGGTGCTTCTTCAGGCGAACCGCTTTGATGGCGCTTTTTACCTTTGCGGGTACTCAGTGGAGCTCGCGCTGAAGGCGCGAATCTGCCAGACGCTCAAGTGGTCCGGCTTCCCAGAGACAGCTAACGAATTCAAAGGCCTGCAATCGCTAAAGACCCACGATTTTGAGGTTCTGCTTAGGCTTTCAGGAGTTGAGGCTCGCGTAAAGGCAAAGTACCTTGCTGAATGGTCCGTGGTTCTCGACTGGAATCCGGAGAAGCGCTATCAACCCATCGGGCAATCCTCAGCGCAGCAGGCGGCGCGCATGGTAACGTGTGCGAAGAGGCTGTTGGACATTTTATGATCAATACAAATGTGCTTCGGAAGGCAATGGACGGAATCGCCGCCAAGAAAGGCGAATTCACGCTGTTTGCGCTATTGATGCGAGCCGACGCACCTGGCACCTGGGACTTGGTAGTGTCTGCTTCCTGGCTTGAGAGTGGAAACCTCAAGGCCACCCGTGAGTTTGTCCGCTTGCTTGCTCAGTCGATGGGCGAAGAATCTCTGCACCAGTTCTCCCGAGTCGTAGCGCTCGACAGCAACGACGCTCCGGCTAGGTTCATTCTCGAGAACCTCCCGGTCGAGGACGATGAACTCCGTGTTCAGAGTACGGATCTCTTAGGCCTCCAAATCCAAGAAGCCATCATTTTCCGGGCGAAGAAACCGAGGCCAAGCCCTGCCGCGCTGCCCAACAGGGCCCTGCACCCGCCGGCGCAAAAGACGCGCCACGGGTGAATGCCAAGCCGTGAGGCCGTACTGTTTCCTCGCTGGCCCAGGCACGTATTGAATCGTGGCGGCCGAGGGGTTCACAGCCCGCTCGACCGGCTGCGGATGCCTATCTCAAGCGAGAGCCCGGGGATTATCCGGGCTGACCGGTGGGCCTAAAACTGGGAAGTAAACTGTTGGATGCGTCACAAGTCGTTACAACCAAGGCACTTGCCGCCGCGGTTTGGCGCAGGCGGTTTCGTCTTAGGCTGAGCAGGACCAGTTTTATGCAGGTCAGCCTAATTATGAGTTAGCCTGAGGAGCGAGTGCCGACCATGACGCTTTGGAAGATTAACTGCATGGAGGGCGAATACCATGACGCTTTGGAAGATTAACTGCATGGAGCGCGAATACCCTGGCCTGTGGCATCAGTGGTACCAGCACCAGTGTGTTGCCGTCGGCTTCTCCCCCCATCGGGGCTGTAAGCTTCACGGCAAGAGGAAAGAGGGCCATGATGGCTGGTATATAGCTCGTGCCGCCCTACTTCGCATCGCCGTCGGAGACCATATAATCGTCGCTCTAAAGGGCAATCGGGTCGGGCGGCTGGGGCAGGTCACCGAAAAGCACATTGAGGATGAGGAGTGGAATCCCCTTGTGCCTGTAGGCAAGCACTCGCCTCACGGGGAGATTGGACGGCGGATTTACGTGCGCTGGGACCTAGCTTGCGGCCCTGACCAACGCGACCTCATAGTTTCCCTCCCCGAAAACCTACGTTTCACCGGTGGAGAACTCCGGCCAACGGTCGCGGAAATTCGCTCGCTAACCCTCAAGCAACTCCGGGACTCCATGAACGATCCAGCAAATTGGGTCGGTCTGCTCGCTCATTTCAAGTACGAGCGGGCGTTGTCCGACTACATTGCGGCGTACCCGCACCGTCTTGAGGATGGTTTGGTGCCGTATCCAAATTCGAAAGTGCGCGAGAAAGTCTTTACTGATCGCAAGCGCCTCGATGTCCTGCTACTCGATCGGAAAGAGCGACCGGTAATCGTTGAGTGCAAGCAGGGTGCGCCAACTCTCGAGAACCTTAAGCAACTTCGGGACTACATGAGGTCACTCCAAAAAGAAACTGGGCGCAAGGACGTTCGAGGGGTCTTGGTGCATGGGGGAGCGCGTAATCTCCATCCCGAGGTGGTTGAGGCTGCGGCGCGCACTCCGGTGCTAGAGATCGTCCAGTACCACCTACAAGTTGACTTCGCTGGTGGCTCCGCTGGCTAGCCACCCGATGAAGTTGACCGGGCCGGCATTACGGTTTTTCGAGACATAGCGTCGTTGCAGCCGGCCCGGCAACTTATCTTGGTCGTTGGGCAGGGAGGAGAAGCAAGGATCTTGATGGCCCGATGTTTTCTGGGCTGTTGTCCTGCCACCCAAGCGCCTCATGCGCGCCGTTAGCCTGCTGGAGCGCTGCCGCCAAGCGCGGCTGTCCCGGCAACCGTCAGCGGCGGTGCAAGCACCGTTGAACTCACCCCTCAAGCAGCCGGGCATCGCCGCCGACTGCGAGCGATGGCAGCCCGCTAAAGCGCGCAGGGACAATGAGTTAGCCGCCGGACTGATTGCCCACCGTGCCGGCACGTGGCTCACAGCCGGAAACCTGAAAAATCGCGTCCGAACTTTATTTGGTTTGTTTTCAACCGCGAACGAGGCGGAAGGGCCGAAAAACTTGACAACGTATGCTATGCTGAAATTATAGAGACAGGATGATGATTGCAGGGATTTTTCGGCTCCCGCCAGTATATAACCATTAAAATAATGGCTACGGTAATGTAACTATAACAAAACAAACGAAGTGGAAATGGATGGAACCGTCCTATAATCCAGTAAACCAGCCAGTTAACGGCCGGGAATAGGCGGCCGGCGCCCAAATGCGCGGGGCCAACGGGCAGCTCGTCCGCGGGATGTTGGGCAAGGCGAGCTGACCCGGATTATTCACGAAGCGCGAAGCGTTCCGCACTGCTGCACCGCGCAGCCCGCTTTAGCGGGCTTTCCCGAAGGGTCAATAGGCCAGCCGTTTACGGCTGGTTTACAGCATGTTGTAATATGCAGCCCGCTTCAGCGGGCTTCTCGGACCGGCTTCAGCCCACGCTCTTGAATCGGCCGGCTAAAGCCAAAGCCGGGAAGCCCGTTGAAACGGGCTCGGAAACAACTTACCCACTACCCAGGCGTAAACGCCTGGGCTAATAACCCTCCGGGCAAGCCCGCTGAAGCGGGCTTCCGGCGTCCCGTTCATGAATAAGGCGGGCTAACACCCTCGGAAACCGACTCACCGGGCGCCCTGCAACGACCTGGAGCGGCGCGCTGAGGGCATCGAAGAGCGCCTGGAAGACGCCGCCCCCTCCGCAGGCTGGGATCCCCAGGGCCTCCGGAGGCCAAGCAGCCGCGGCCCTCTCGCACTTTCGGGAGAGGAGCCATAATTCATAACTCATAACTCACAATCCAGAGAGCAGATCTCGCTCCAGGCCCGGGGGCGGCGCTGCGGCGCAGGCGGCCAGGTGGAAATACTCGCGGCGGCCCAGGTGATCGAGCGCGCGGCGCAAACGCGCGAACAGCGGCGACTGGGTGCGGTGGCATTGGAAGGCCGCCACCTTCAGGTCGAACGTCTCGCTGACGTCTATCTCGGCGTGAACCGGGGACAGGCAGATCTCGGGATGCGCCGGGGAGGGCGCGGGCGCGGTGGCGAAATACAGTTTGCGGGCCTGGTGCGGCGGGCCGCACTCCGGGTACAGATTACGGCGGCCCGCGGCGTGAAAGGCGAAGGCCGCGAAATGGGAAATGGCGGCGTGATCGGGGTGCCCGCTCAGGCCCCCTTCCAGCCCCATGCTCAGCACCACCTCGGGGCGCCGTTCACGAATCACCCGGCACAGGCGCACGCCCAGGTCCGGCAGGCTGATGCGCTCCAGTCCCCGGTCCGGGTACTCCCAGATCTGGTTCCAGGTCACGCCCAGTAACCGGCAGGCGTCCTGGAATTCGCGCACGCGCGTTTGCGCCAGTTCTTCGCTGGTGCGGGCCTGGCCGCGATGTCGCCCGGCTTCGCCGCGCGTGGCGCACACCACCTCCACGCCGGCGCCCCGCCTCGCATAGAGCGCCAGGGTGCCCCCGAACGACGCGCTCTCATCATCGGGGTGCGCGGTAATAGCCAGCAGGCACGCCATACGGCTATCGTAAACCGAAACGGCCGCCCTATCGAATCGCTAACGTGGCGGTGTTGCTGGTGAGTCCCGCCTGCAGGACCAGCGAAGCGGCGCCGCCGGGCAAGCCGCCGGGCACGCGGACATTCACTTGATACAGGCCGACAAACCCCGGCGCCAGGCCGGCAAACAACACTTCGGCCAAGGTTCCGCCGATCAGCACCTGCGGCGTCTGCAGCGCCGCCGCCGGACGGCTGCTGGGAGCCGCGCGGCCCGTCTGCACGGCCGGCGATACGGCGCCCAGGCCGGTGCAGTAAATCGCCACAACCTCGCCCGCCGTGGCGGGTGAGCCGGCCGTGACAAGGGAATAACCGCTGTTATGGAGGGCGGCGGCCGGCCCGGTCCCGGACTGCAGGGTGAAGATGCCCGGGGCCGACGGCGCCAGCGCCAGTGAAATGGGGGCCGACCGCGCGGTGCCGTTGTCCACCGTCAGCGTCGCCGTGTTGCTTGAGATTTCGAAAGGCACCTGGGCGTTGACCTGTCCCGGCGAGACCATGAACAGCGGCGCCGCGATGCCGTTGATTTCCACTCGCGTGGCGCTGAGGCGCGTGGGCAGCGGCGCCGACAATGCCACCCGCGTCTCCGCCGCCAGGTTGCTGCCGAAGATCGAGACGATGGAGCCGGGGCTGACCATCGCCGGAGCCGGCGCGAAGCTCGCTCCGTTGACCGCGGAGCCGGCCGGCACGATGGCGGCTGCCAGGGCGGTCAGCTTGAAGGCCGCTGCGGCGCCGCCGGAAACCGCCGCGCTGACGGTGACCTCGCCGGCCGCCGGCCCCAACGTCACGCGCGTCTGTGCGCGCCCCGTGGAATCGGTCACGGCGCTGGCGGGGTTGAGGGCGGCATTGGCGGCGGAGAAGAGCACGGTGGCGCCGGTCACCGCCAGTCCATTGGCGTCGCGCACCTGGACTATCAACGGATCGGCCAGCGCCGCCGACGGCGCGCCCACCTGCCCGCCTCCCGAGACGGCTTCCACCACCAGCGCCTCGGTGGCGGCCAGCACGGCCAGCGTGCCTTCGGCTGTTTCAAAACCGTCGGCGGAGGCGGTAAGGCGGGCGACGCCGGGCGCCGTGGTGGTCACGAGGAACTCGGCTTCCCGCGCGCCCGCCGGCACCACGACGGCACCGGGGGCCTGGACGTTGCCGGCCGCCGCGCTGATGCGGAACGACCGGGGAGTGTCGGCGATGGCGGCGCATTGCAGCCGCACGGCCACCGCCGCCCCGGCCACGGCGGACACCGGCAGCCCCCGCAGCGCCAGCGACCGCAGCAGGCGCGTATCGGCCTGCGAGCGCCCGTCGCTGGCCTGCGCCCAGAACGCTTCGTATTGCTGCCGGATGTTGTCCACCTGCTGAATCTGCGCCGCGGTGGCGGTAGAGCCTTTTCCGTTGACCAGCACGAACGCCATGCGGAAGTTTTTCTGGGCCACGGCGGCGCGGGGCAGGCGCGGCCCGTTGGCCTGAACGATGCCGTCGATGGTCACTTCCGCCCGCGTCCCCCGGAACCGGATGCCGGTCAGCGGCGCGCGCGAGGGGTTGGAAATGTCGGTGTTGGTCACCACGAAGCTCGGCGCCACCTCCTCGGGCGCCCGCAGCCCCATGGCGTACTGATCGAAATGGTTGTAAAGCTCGACCACGGCGACCGTGGTGAAGCTCCCATCGCCGTTGTCGCGGATGCGGTTGCCCTCCATCAGCGAGGCGTCGGAGTTGAAGAAGAAGCTCCAGTGGTCGTTGTCGCGGCCCAGTAGGATGGTGCTCTTCGGGTCCCCGCCGTACGGATAGCGGAGATGCGCCAGCCAGCGGTGGCCCGTCTCTTCCCCCAGCGCGCTCAGCGTGGTCTTGGGCTGGATGAAGGGCACCGCCGCGCTGGGATCGGCGGGATAGCGCCCCAAGTCGCCCATCAGCACGAAGCTGGACATGCGCCCGCCGCTGCCGAACCACGACGAGTAATCGTAAGTTGCCTCCCCGATGCCGGTGACCTGGTTCGCAATGCCCATTTCATAGGCGAAGGCCGATCCGCCCAGGCTGAACGGGAAGTTGGTCCAGAACACCAGGTAGTCGTAGGCGTCGTCATGCGCCGCATAGAACCTTTGCGCCGCCGCTGCTTCGCTGAACGCGGTCGAAGGCTGGAACACTTCCGCCAGGGGTGCGCTGACGACTTCGTTGCCGGACGACCGCGACAGGTCCACCATGCGGCCGCTGTCGGCGGTGTAGGCGCCGGGCGAAATGCCAACCACGGCCGCCTCGGTCAGCACCATGCCGTAGGCGAACAGGATGCCGCCGTCCGGCAACAGCGTGACTTGAATGGTGGAGAAGGGCCGCGCGGGCGGGGCGCAACATTCCGGCACCTCCTGCCAGGTGACGACGAAACGCCCCGGCTCCGCCACGTAGCTGAGCCGCCCGCCGTCGGCCGGGTTCAGATCCGAGAAGAAGGGCGCAACCCGCGGAGCACCGGTCAGCAGGCGCGCCAGGTCCCGCGCCAGCGAGGCGGAGTCGCCGCTGCCGAACGTCAGGTTCCCGTCGGAATTCACGAAAACGGTCGAATAGCTCCGCCCGTTGAAAGGGAAACTGAAGCCGATGGGGACCTCGCGGGAATCGTCATCGTCCAAATTCAATGTGACGGCGGCGCCGGCCGCGGCAGTGTCCAGCGCCGTGGCTCCGGCCGCGACGCGGTAGCCTGCGCCGTCCGGAGTGAAGCGCAGGCTGCGGTACGCCAGATCGAAGGCGTTGGCGGGCACCAGGATCGTGCCGTCGTCATCGATGATGGCGATGTTGCCGGCGTCGCGGGCCAGTGTCGGCTGCCCCTCGGCGAAAAGCCGGATGCGTCCCTCGCGCCGCAATTGCATTTCCATCCGCGCCTGGCGGCCCAGCGCATTCAGTACGTCCCATTCATTGTGGTAGTGACCGGAGGAGTCGGCCGGGCCGCGGCCCAGCACGGTTGCGGGTCCGGTGAGCAGAGAAACCAGCAGCAGGGAGCCGAGAAAAGCAGGAAACCGGGTGCCCATATCTTGAATTTTCGATTGTAGCATGGCGGGACGGCTCTGTTTCTGCGTCCACCCGCCCTCGCCGATGCCGTAAACTATTTCCGGCCTATGACACGAACAGTGCGGATCGCACAAATCGACGCGTTCACCGAGCGCCCGTTTGCCGGCAACCCCGCGGCCGTGGTGCTGGAAGCATCGGGGCTGACCGACGAGCAGATGCAGGCCATCGCCCGCGAGATGAACCTGTCGGAAACCGCTTACCTGCTGCCCGCCGAAGTGCCGGAGGCCGATTACCGGCTGCGCTGGATGACGCCGGCCACGGAAGTGAACTTCTGCGGCCACGCCACGGTGGCCACCGTGCACGCCATGCACGAAGCGGGGCTGCTCAAGGGAGGGCGGGTGATCTTCCAGGCCCGCATCGGCTTGATCACCGCTACGCTGGAAGAGGGCTGGATTTGGCTGCAACCTCCGCTGCCAAAGCTCGAGCCGGTGGGCGCTGATGTTGGCCCGCTGCTCGAAGCCTTTGGGCTCGGCGCCGGCGATCTGGCCGGGTGGGCGCCGCCGATGCTGGGCGGCGAGCGCGATGTTCTGCTGCCTTGCCGCGGCCTCGATGCCCTTCGCCGCGCGCAACCCGATGTCCACCGCCTGACCGCTATCGGCAGGCAGTGCGGCTGGCGCGCTTTCTGCCTGACCACGCTGGAGACTTTCGACCCGGGCTCGTCGCTCCATTCGCGTTTCTTCGCCCCGCAGAGCGGGGTTCTGGAAGACCCGGTGACCGGCTCGGTGCACGCCTCGCTTGCTGTTTACGTCACCGGGGCAGGGAAGGCGCCCGACCGCTTCACCGCCGAGCAGGGACATTTCCTCGGGCGGCCCGGCCATTTGCGGGTGGAAGTCGAGCGCCAGGCGGAT
>Ga0315291_10003013_pt1 | contig 21796 bp, 2 predicted proteins | sample YL17G12_20_MG_FD_203070 | JGI IMG/M metagenome (GOLD analysis project Ga0315291, IMG submission 203070) | Sediment microbial communities from Yellowstone Lake, YNP, Wyoming, USA - YL17G12_20 | ecosystem: Environmental > Aquatic > Freshwater > Lake > Sediment | place: USA: Wyoming | collected... | reverse complement strand
TCTACGGCGGGTTCGTTGAGCACGTGGTCCGCAACTGTCTGCTCACCGGTAACGTCGCCAGCCAGTACGGCGGCGCCATCGCGTGTACGGCGCATGCGACGCCCCGAGTGGAAAACTGCACCTTCGTCAACGACCGGGCGGGTACGCTGGGCGGCGCGGTCTTCTGTGACTGGAGCGCGGATGTCACGATCGTCAACTCGATCTTCCAGAACTGCAACAACCGCAGCATCGGGTCGGTAGATTTTGATGAGGGCACGAGCGTCACCTATTGCGTGTTCGACGTCAACCCGGACGGCGATTACGGCGTGCGCGACAGCGCCACCGGTTTCGTCAGCCGCGTTGACGCTACGACGTTGGATCCCACGAATGTGATCGGAGATCCGCTGTTTGTGGTTGGACCGATGGGCGGCTACTATCTCAGCCAGACGACGGCCGGTCAGGGCGCGGACAGCCCGGCGGTCGACCATGGCACGGGTGTCGCTGCCGACTACGGGCTGGATACCTTCACCACGCGCACCGACGCCGGTGCCGATGCCGACGGCGTGGATGCCGGCTATCACTATCCCGACCCGGCGACGGTGCCGCAGTACAGCCTGACGGCCAGCGTGGAGGGCGGCCATGGTGGTCTTGCGCCCGCCGGTGGGATGTACTACGCGGGCACGCTCGCGACGCTGACCGCGACGCCGGACAAGGGCTACCGCGTGGCCCAATGGACCGGGACGGATAACGACGCCTCGCGGCTCAATGTCGATACCCTCGTGATGTGGTCCGACCGGGAGGTCACTGTCAGGTTCGACCAGCCCCGGACGATCCAGGTTAGCAGTGCTGGGGATTACCGGTCGGTCCAGAACGCGATTGACGCGGCGGTGGATGGCGACGTCGTCGTCGTGCCGACCGGCGTTTACAGCCCGCCTTGGACGCCCTACGCCCATCCCACGATCACGATCAATAAGGGGATCACGCTGACCGGCGAGAATCCCGAGGATGCGGATGCCGTAGCGGCCACCGTGCTCAATTATGTCATCCTTGAGGTGAGCACGACCGGGGCCGAGGCCACGATCGAGGGCCTCACGATCTACGCCAGCCGCATGCACATCATCAGTTGCTCTCCGACGGTTCGCAACTGCCTGTTCACGGAGTGCCACTGGTTCGGCGGCGACGGATTCGACGGCGATGCTATTCCTGCGCTTCCTCCGGGTCCTCCGTATGATGGCGAGAACGGCGTTGGTCTTGCCGGTGGCGCCATGACGATTGTGAATGGCTCGCCGCGGCTGGAAAACTGCACTTTCAAGCACAACACGGCCCTGGGCGGTGATGGCGGCAACGGCTCCAACGGGCAGAACGACAAACATCCGCGCGGCTTTGACGGCGGTTGGGGTGGAGCGGCTCTTGGCGGCGCCGTCTATTGCGGCTACTACAGCAATCCCACGTTCACGGATTGCCGCTTCGAGGACAACTGGGCCAGGGGCGGCGACGGCGGCAACGGCGGCAATGGCGTCCAGAATGCCGTCGGTGGACGCGGCGGAAGCTGGACCGACCCGCCCTCGCAGAAGGTCGATCCTTACACGCCTTACACGAATTGGACTTGGGCGTACTTCCAGTGGCCGTACATTATAGCGCCCGCAGGCGCGTATACGACCGACATGTACAACGAAAGGCACTGGAAGCACAGTGGCTATGGTGGCGCCGTCTATTGCGAGTACGCGAGCTCGCCGAAGCTCACGAATTGCGTGTTCGTGAACAACCATACCTATGGCGGCCTGAGCGGCATTGGCGGCGATGGGCCGGTCCCCGTGGTCTACCGGGTACCGAATCGGCAGTTGAACATCGAGAACTTCGGCGGCGCCTTCTATGCCTGCGCAGGCAGCAATCCCGAGCTGGTCAACTGCACCTTCACGGCGTGCTCGGCGGACATGCAGTTCGACCCGAATACGCTGCCCGATCCCAACAGTACGCTGTCGGCATTTGCGGGAATGGACTTCTACAGCATACCCGACGACATCTACCTGAGCTTCGGCGGCGCCCTGGCCTTCGAGGATAACTCCGCTGCGAAGCTGGTCAACTGCACGATCACCAAGTGCGAGGCCACCGCCGGCGGCGGTGTCTGGTGGTCGAATGCCAGCGTCCAGATCGTCGACAGCAACATCGCCGATAACCATGCCTACGAGGGCGCGGGCCTCTACTCTGTGGAGGCAACCGGAGCCATCAAGGGCACGTCCTTCGCGCGAAACCGCGCCTACATCGACCCGAACGATCCGAACGACCCCATGACTCTGACGGGGTCGGCCTATCCGTTCGTGACAGGCGGCACACTGCCCAGTGGCGAACCCAATGCGGCTGTCGTGCCCGGCATGGTCTTCGGGCGCGGCGGTGGTTACGCCTGCATGTCGTCCGTGGTGTCCATTGAGAACAGCATATTCAAAGGGAACGACGCCAGCGGGTCCGGCGGCGGTATCTACTACAGCGGCAGCGACATGCAGACGGCCTTTGCGCCGCGCCTGTATAACTCCCTGCTGACCGGCAACAAGGCCGGACGCGACGGCGGCGGTGTGTCCGTCAACTGGTACGCCGAGCCGACGATCTCCAACTGCACGATTACCGACAATAAGGTCACGGGCGCATTGGGCAACGGCGCCGGCTTCGGCGGCGGCGTGTACGTCTCCTATCAGAGCAACGCGACCATTCTCGATTCGATCATCTGGGCCAACGTGGGCGTCGACGGCGCCCAGGTCGCTGTGGGCACCGGGACGGAAGAAGAGCCCCGGCCGTCCGCCGTGACGATCCGCAACAGCGACATCGGGCCGCGGTTCGACCCGAACCAAGTCGACCCGATTGTGGCGATTGCGAAGGCCGGCATCCAGCCCGAGCCGTCGGCGGCCGGTTCCACTACCGGCGACGTCCTGACCAACCGCGCGGCGATCTACCAAGGCTTCGCGCAGGGCCAGGAAAAGGTCAAAGTCATCGTGACGCTCAACGAGCCGTCAGGACTGCGCGCATCGCTCAACTGGAACGAGCCTGCCTCCGTAGGCCAGTTCCGGGCCCAGATCGCCAGCCGGCGGACCTCCGTCCTGGCGTCCCTGCAACCGGACGAATTCTGCACGCGGCACGTGTACGAGAACGTGCCGGCCTTCTCGGTCGAGTTGAGCCGCACGGGTCTGGAGAAACTGGCGAACAATCCGCTCGTCCGTGCCATTGAGCCGATGCGGTACTTCCGGCCGGCGCTGGCTCAGGCCCTGGCTTTGGCCAACGCGCTGGAGGTCCGCCAGGCGTACAGCGGCAAGGGCGTGGCGATCGCCATCATTGACACCGGCGTGGACTACACGCATCCCCGCCTGGGCGGTGGTCGGTTCCCGAACACCAAAGTCATCGGCGGGTACGATTTTGGCAACAACGACCCCGATCCTATGCCGGCCGGCACGGCCGCCGGAATCAACCCCGTGATGGCACACGGCACCAGTTGCGCCGGCATCGCCGCGGGCAACCTGGGCACGGTGGGTGATTACGTGGGCGGCGTGGCTTACGACGCCAAGATTTACGCCCTCAAGATCGCGCCGGACAGCGCAGGCTATCCGCTGCTGCCGGCGGATGCTTCGTTGGCCGCCTGGGACTGGTGCATCACGCACCGCAACGACGACCCGCAGCACCCGCTGCTGGTCATGAGCAATAGCTGGGGCGGCATGCCTTGGACGGACGATCCCAACGCCGGCGATGCCACGTCGCCCGCGATGACCGCCCTGGTCCAGTTGGCGAACAGCATGGGCATTACGATTGTGGTCTCGTCAGGCAATGAAGGTGTGGCGGGATGGGGCATCGGCTGGCCCTCGAACATGTCGGGTGTGCTGTCGGTGGGCGCTTTGTACGACACCACCGGTGTGGTGACGGAGTATTCCAACACCGCCGAGAACCTTGATGTCTTCGCCCCGGCCGACCCGGTTTATACGACCGACATCGTCGGTCCGGGCGGCTTCAGTCCGGGCGACTACTATCCGTACTTCAATGGGACCTCGTCGGCCTGTCCGTTCGTCGCCGGGTGCGTGGCCGACATTCAGTGCGCGGCGAAGGAGAAGATCGGCCGGTACCTCACTCCGGCGGAAGTCACCGCGCTGCTGGTCAAAACGGGCGATCCTGTGACCGATATCAAGGTCGCCATCACCAAGCCGCGTGTGAACCTCGGGGCCGCCCTGATGAGTCCGAGCGGTCCGCCGATTTACCTCGGCAAGGGCTGCACCCTGAACGGCTGGGAGGCGCCGGATTCCAACAGCTACTGGGGCTGGGACCCGCAGCGGTGGGGCACCGACGCCGGGGTCATCGAGGAAGACCCGTACTTTGTCTCCGGTTATTATCTGAGTCAATTGGCGGCCGGTCAGCCCGTGGAAAGCAATTGCGTGGATGGCGGCAGCGACCTGGCCACCACCATCTCCCTGGAAGGGCATACCACGCGTATCGACGGCGTCGCAGACGCCGGGCCCGTGGATATGGGCTATCACTACGTCGCCGGCGTGCCCACGTACCAGTTGACTGTGGCCGTGTTGCCCGATCCGAACGACGGGAGGACGCACGGCGCGGTGGAGCCCAACGAAGGCGCGTACCTGGAAGGCACCGCGCTGATTCTGAAAGCCCGGCCCGACGCCGGCTACTTCGTCGAAGGCTGGTACGATGCGAATGACACCCTGCTCTCGATCCGACCCGAGCTCCAGGTGGTCGTGAACTCCCCGCAGGTCTTGCGGATTCGATTCCGGCTGCCTCAGAAGATCAATGTCGCCGGCGGTGCCAGCGCGATCCAGCAGGCGGTGGATTCGGCCAAGAACGGGGACACTCTGGTCATCGCCCCCGGCACCTACGACGGGAACATCGAGCTGCGGGGCAAGCAGATCCGCCTCATCAGTGCGAACCCCGATGATCCGGATATCGTCGCCCAGACGGTGATCGATTGCGGCGGCCGGGGACGCGGACTGATCTTCAATAGAGGCGAAGGTCCGGAGACCGTGATCAACGGCCTGACGATTACCAACGGCGCCACGATCATGGAGCCCGGCGGCGCCATCTATATCGGTCCCAACAGCAGTCCCACGATTGCCAATGTCCAGATCAGCAACTCGCGCGTGAGCCTGTCCAGCGGCGGCGCCATCTACATCGGCGCCAACAGCAATCCCACGTTCCGCAACGTGAGGATCGACAACTGCCGCGCGGACCAAGCGCTGGTTTCCTTGGACCCGAACGATCCCAATACCCTGACGCCGCTCGGCGGCGGCAACGGCGGCGGCGTCTACATTCACGTGCAGAGCCGGCCGACCTTCCTGGACTGCGTGATCAACAACTGCTACGCGGCCGGCCTCGGCGGCGCCGTCTACTGCGGCCCGGAGGGACTGGCCACCTTCACCCGCTGCGCCTTTACGAGCAATGACGCGGACGACCACGGCGGCGCGATCTACCATGCCGCCCAGGCCGCCTCCAAGTTCACGCATTGCACTTTCTCGGGCAACGCCTCCGGCGCGCGCGGCGGCGCCATGTACTACAATCACAACTGCGCGGTCGAGGTGAACGATTGCGAGATTACGAACAACCGTGCCTCCGAGCATGGTGGGGCCGTGTATCTGGAGGCCCAGTGCTCCGGGTCCCTGCGCGAGACCGCGGTCACGCACAATGACGCCAATGACTACGGCGGCGCGATCTACCTGGCGAACGGCAATACCCTGGAGATCGCGGACTGCAACGTGGCCTACAACACGGCCCGCCGCGGCGGTGGTCTGCACTGCCTCAACTCGCCGGAGTCGCGGATTCTGCGCTGCTCCATCCGGCACAACGAGGCCATGGGCCGACGCGTCGAGTACTCGATCCAAGATCCGAACGATCCCAACACGGCGCCGATACCCATCTCACCGATCGATCCGGCGTTCGATCCCAACGATCCGAATCTGGTCATTCAAGTCGTCCGGGATTTGTCTGCCGCGGCACATGGCGGCGGTATCTACAGCTTTGCCGGCCCGAAGTCGATTGTCGACTGCCAAGTCACTCACAACACGGCGTCGACCTCCGGCGGCGGCGTGTACCTGGCGGGCGGCGAGTATGCCCTGCGCACGGTACGGAACTGCCTGATTGCCGACAACACGGCCGGCCGCGACGGCGGCGGTCTCTCCTGCAACTGGCAGGCCAAAGTCCAGCTTGTCAGTTGCACGGTGGCCAACAATGAGGCCCGGCGCGGCGCGTCCTACGGCGGCGGTATCTACTGCTCGTACGACAGCGACCTCAAGGTCAGGTACTCGATCATCTGGGGTAACCGGGGCAACCACGAGGGCGCGCAGATTGCCGTGGCCAGTGATGACCCCAACTACGCGATGCCGTCACGGATGGAAGTCACCGATAGTATCGTCCAGCCGGATCCCAATGTCATGGAAGGACCCTCCGGTCTGGACCTGGTCTTCGTGGTCGATACGACCGGCAGCATGTACTTCGACATCGATGCGGTGCGCCGGTCCATGGGTCAGATCGTGCAGGCCGTATCCAATGAGATCGCGGACTACCGTATGGCGATTGTGGACTACCGCGATTACGGTCTGGACTACAACGCGCCTGCTGACTATGGCTATCATGACGTCTTGCCCTTTACCTCCGATCTCGCGCAGATTCTCAGAGGCGTGAATAGTATAACCCTCGGCTTTGGCGGCGATGGGCCCGAGACGGTGTACTCCGGTTTGATGCACTGCTTCGATCCGAACGGGCTCGAGACCCGGCTGCGGGCGGACGACCCGAACCTGATTGAACCCAATTCGCCCGGCATAGGGCCGTGGCGCACGGGACCCAAGGTAGCCAGAGCGATCATCCTGATTGGTGACGCTCCGCCCAAGGACCCGGAGCCGCACACAGGGTACAGGCTCAACGACGTGCTCAACGCCGCCAACGATCCGAAACGGCCCGTGCGGATTTTCCCCATCGTGACCGGGTATGGCGTGACGTGGGGCATGGTGGGAACGAGCTTCGGCGACCTGGCGGATGGGACCGGCGGCATCCTTATGGAGGCCCCGCAGCCCAACCAGGTTGTCGATCGAATCATGGACATCATCCAGGCGGTCGGCGCCGGCGCTCCGATGATTTATGTGGACCCCGGCAGCCGGCTGACGGGCTGGAATCCTGATAAGCGGACCTGGGACGCGCCGCTCGATATCCTCACGCAGGACCCGAACTTCGTGGCGGGCTATTACCTCAGTCAGATAGCTGCGGGACAGCCGATCAACAGTCCGGCGGTCGATGCCGCCAACGTGGCGGCCAACGATCCGACGTGGGGCTTCGATCCCAACGCCTACACCACGCGCACCGACGGCGTCGGCGATGTCAACATGCTGGATCTGGGGTATCACTATCCGTATGAGTCCATGCAGTCGCTGACCGTCAAGGTCGTTGATGAGAAGGGACGTGTCCTGACCGACCCGAATCTGATCCATGGTTACGTGGACCCGAACACCGGGATTTATCCGGAAGAGGTCGTGGTCCGGCTGGTGGCTCATCCGGATCCGAACTACCTGGTCGCGGCCTGGGGAGGCACGGACGACGATACCTTGACGGGTGTGAACAACACCGTGACGATGACTTCGGACCGGGTGGTGACCATCCGCTTCAAGGTGGCGCTCAAGCACAAACTGATCGTGAAAGTGATTGGTCACGGCACGGTCACACCCGCGGAAGGCGAATACCGTGAGATGCAGATCGTGACCTTGACCGCTTATCCCGAAACCAACTACCGCGTCCGGCAGTGGATCGGGAGCAACAACGACCCGTCCTGGAACTCCAACACGAACACCATGACGATGGGCGCGGGCGACACGACGGTCACCGTGGAGTTTGAAGAGAACCGGACGCGCGAGCTCCTCGTGCCCGCGCAGTACCGGACGATTGAAGCCGCCGTCGCGGCGGCCAGCGCCGGCGATACCAAGATTGTCATTGGCAAGGGCGTGCACTACATTGCGGACCCGAGGGGCATCGATCTGCAGAAGAAGGCCATTCGGATCATGTCCGAAGATCCCAACGATCCGGATACCGTGGCCACCACGATCATCGACTGCAACGGCGGGCGGTTCACGCGCAAGCGTGCCTTCTACTTCCATCGCGGCGAGACGTCCGACTGCATCATCGAGGGTCTGACGATTCGAAACGGCTACTGGATTGGCGACATCGGCACGTCCTACGGCATTCCGGAGGCCCCGGTGAATCCGACCGATACGGGCTCGCCCATCACGATGGCCTCCGGCACGGACGCCAACGGTGTAGGCTATGGCGGCGCGATTCTGTGCGAGAACGGCAGCTCGCCGACCATCCGGAAATGCGTGATCGAGAACTGCACCGTGGTTGGCGCCCAGGGCGGCGACGGTCAGGACGGATTCCCGATATTATCGGGCAGTCGGAACGGTGACTGGGGCGGCGACGGCGGCAATGGAACCGGCATGGGCTACGGCGGCGCCATCGCCTGCCGCAGCGGCAGCAAGCCCCAGATCATCGACTGCACGTTCCGCAACAACCAGGCCCGCGGCGGCTGCGGCGGCAACGGCGGCAACGGCAGCCGGCCCAATAGCGGCAGCGGCTGGGGCGGCAACGGCGGCAACGGCGGCGGCGCCACGGGCGACGGCCGGGGCGGTGCCGTCTATTGTGAGAACGGCAGTGAAGCATACTTTGAGAGATGCGTGTTCACCGCCAACCGGGCGATGACCGGACAGCCGGGCCGCGCCGGTCTGGCCGGTCCCGGCGCCAATCTCGGCGATGCGTACGGCGGCGGTCCCGCCCGCGACGGGCTCGATGGGTTCGTCGTGAGCACCGAGAATGTGGCCGGTGGTGCGGCCTTCTACGAGAAGACGAATCCGCGCTTCGTCGATTGCCGCTTCACTCAGAACGAGGCCTACGAGGCCTATCCCTACCCGTACATCGTCCAGTTGTATGCTCTGACCGACCGCGAGAGAGAGGCTCGTGTCTATACCCGCGGCGGGGCCTTGTATTCCAGCCTGGGCAATGACGTGGACATCGACGGGTCCGAGTTCAGCAAGAATACCGGCGGGGCCGTCTTCGTGGCCGGAAGAGGCACGGTCGATTTCAACGACTGCGTCTTCAGTCTCAACCTGGCCTCGGGCAGCGAAGACCCCTATTATCGCGCTCCCGTGGGCGACTTCTCCGGCGGCGGCATCTACATCGGTCCGGATTGCCCCGATGTGAACCTCTTCAAGTGCGACTTCTTCAGCAACACGTGCGCCGACAGCGGCGGTGCCGTTCGTTCCGAGAGCGGAATCCGGATCGTCGACTGCTCCTTCTCCGGCAACTCGGCGGGCGAGAACGGCGGTGCCCTGGATGTCTTCCGCGACACCGGCGACCCCAACAACAAGGTGATGCTGACGGCGACCGTGGAGAAGTCCAGCTTCGGCGGCAACCGTGCCACGCAGGGCATCTACGGCCAGGGTGGTGCGATTCACTTCGAAGACGTCAACGCCAGCGTGATCGACAGCTACGTGATCGGCAACTCGGCGAAGAACGGCGGCGGTCTGTTTGCGACGAGTGGGTCCCTGATCCTGCGCGGCGGCGCCGTGAGCAAGAACGAGTCGATCGGCGGCAGCGGCATCGACACGCGGGTCGAGATGGGCGTCTCGAACGCCATGCTCGGTCTGTACAGCCTCTACTATCTGCGTCAGTCTGGCGTGGCTCTCGCGTACGAGCGCGGAGCCGGCACGGACATGGGCGGTGGCCTGGTCTGTGCGGGCGCCGATGCCCGGATCGAACAGTGCGCGTTCCAAGACAACGTCGCCCGCGGTGTGGGCGGCGCCGGCGGCGCGATCAGCTTCTACGGCGGCTACGTCCGGCACATCGTGAGCAACTGCCTGTTCACGGGCAACACGGCCACGCGCGACGGCGGTGCGATCTCGTGCCACTTGTTTACGATGCCCATTATCACCAGCAGCACGTTCGCCGAGAACACGGCGAGCCGGCTGGGCGGCGCGATCTTCTGCGACTTTGGCTCGGATGTCACCGTGGCCAACAGCCTCTTCGACCGGAGCAGGAATTATGCCCTGGCCGAGGAGGACTTCGGCAATTCCACGGTGGAGTATACGCTGTTCTTCGACAACCGGGCGGCGGACTTCGCCATCTATGATACGGCGACGAAGACGGCGGCGACGTTGTCCGGGTTGGACCTCGATGTGACGAACGTCAGCGCCGACCCGCTGTTCGCGCCCGGACCGCTGGGGCGGTTCTACCTCAGCCAGGTCAGTGCGGGGCAGACCGCCGACAGCCCGGCGGTGGATGCGGGCGACGGCCTGGCCGGCGACCGGGGATTGGGTGCGCTGACGACACGGACCGATGGCTTGGTGGATGCCGGGGTCGTGGACCTGGGTTACCACTTCCCGGACCACACGACTCTGACGAAGTACAGATTGACCGCGAGCGTGGTAGGCGGTCATGGGTCGGTCAGCCCGACGAGCGGCGAGTATTACGCCGGAACCGTGGTTCCGCTGACGGCCCAGCCCGAGTCCGGCTGGCGCGTCGGGCAATGGTCGGGCACGAACGATGACGCCACGCGGTCGGTCAACAACCTGGTTGTGATCGGACCGGATCGGGATATCCGGGTCGAATTCGAGCAGCCGCGGACGTTCTACGTCAGCAGCGATCCGAACTACACGACCCTGCAGCATGCCATCGATGCCGCCGAGGACGGCGACGTCGTGGTCCTCCCGAGCGGCACCTACCGGCCGCAGTTCCCGTATCCGGACATCTTTATCAGCGGCAAGAACATCACCATCACGGGCGCGAACCCGGATGATCCGGAGGTCGTGGCCAACACCGTGCTGAGCCAGTACCGGTTCTATATCTCGAACGTGGGACCGGAAATGGTCATCAACGGCTTGACGATCCGGGATTCCCGGTGGCGCGGCATCAATGGTGGGAACCCGGACGGCCCGCCGGTCGATGGTGAGGACGGAGCCTCCGTGCAAGGTGGGGCCATGGTCATCGTCAATGCCTCGCCGACCATACGGAACTGCAGTTTCCTGAACTGCGGCGTGGCGGGTGGTAATGGCGGTCCCGGCGACAGCGGTACGCAGGAACATCCGATGGGTGACGAAGGCGGCTGGGCCGGCTGGGCATACGGCGGCGCCGTCTATTGCGGGTACCTGAGCAGCCCGACCTTCGAGCATTGCGCGTTCACCGGCTGCTATGCCCGAGGCGGCAACGGCGGCGATGGCGGCAACGGCTACCAGAATCGTGTCCAGGGCGGCCGCGGCGGCAACTGGGAGTGGTCGGACTCGATCGAGCAAATGTGGGTCGCATCCTACGGCTTCCTCTGGGATGGCTGGGAGTGGGGTCCGCTGGATCGCTACGGCAATCCGAGAACCGATTACGGCTTCTTTGGTACGGCCGGCTACTACTATGACTACTGGAAGTACAGCGGCTACGGCGGCGCGGTCTATTGCGAGTTTTACAGCTCGCCCAAGTTCGTCGACTGCAACTTCATCGACAACCATACCTTTGGCGGCGTTTCCGGCATCGGCGGCACTCTGGTCCCGACGCCGAGCCGACGCCTCGACATCGAGAACTTCGGTGGTGCGGTCTACATCGGGACCGGCAGCAATCCGGAATTCACCGGCTGCGTGTTCCGCGATAACTCGGCGGATACCAACACGGCGGCCTTGCCGGACGACATCTACGTCAGTTACGGCGGCGCCATCGCCTGCGAGGACGATTGCCATCCGACGTTCACTCGCTGCACGATTGCGGACAGCAATGCCTGCATCGGCGGCGGTATCTGGCTGTCCAACGCCTCGATCACGATGATCGACAGCACCGTCCGGGGCAACACCGCCTACCACGGCGGCGGCCTGTACACGCTGGATGCCACCGGCACGATCTCGGGCACCACGATCAGCGGCAACCGGGCGTTCGTGGGCAATATCGACCCCAACCTGGTGCTCGATCCGAACTTCGTGATGGTCTATAGCTGGGGCGGCGGCTACGCCTGCCTCAATTCGCCGGTCGAGATCCGGGACAGCATCATTGCGGAGAACCGCGCGACCTCCTCGGGCGGCGGCCTCTACTTCAGCGGCAGCGACCAGAGTATGGAATTCAGTCCGAAGCTGGCGAACTGCCTGATTCGGGGCAACAGTGCCGGCCGCGACGGCGGTGGTGTTTCCGTGAACCTGCATGCCGAGCCGATTCTCTCGAACTGCACGATCGTCGATAACGTCGTGAGCGGCGCCTACGGCATCGCGTACGGCGGCGGCGTGGCCGGCTCGTACGACAGCAACACGGTGATCGTCGATTCCATCATCTGGGGCAACAGCAGCGCGTACTTCGGCTCCCAGGTGTCGGCGACCAACGGCTATCAGTACGGGCCGCAGCCCTCGGCTATGCATATCACCTACAGTGTGATCCAGCCCGGCCTCGACCCCAACGGCGGCGATCAGAAGCCGCTCGACCTGGTCTTCGTGATCAACTCGACGGCCAGCATGACCCAGGATGTCAACGCCATGAGGATCTTCGCCAAGGAAATCGTCAACGAAGTAGCTTCGACGGTTGCCGACTTCCGCATGGCGGTGGTGGACTATCGAGATGTTAATACGGCTCCCTACGGCGACCCCGGCGATTATCCGTTCCGCGTGGTTCTGCCGTTCCGCGACACGGCCGACCCGGTCGTGAACGCTATTCAGTCGATTCAAACCGCCGGTGGCGGTGATCTCCCCGCTTCGATCTACACGGCCCTGATGCGCACCATCGATGGGTACGCACTGCGGGATGTGAACGAATTAGGTTGGCGCACGGGCAATGTGGATCGCGTCATCCTGCTGATCGGGGATGCGCCGCCGCATGAGCCCGAGCCGACGACGAACCTGACCTTGCAGCAGGTGGTCGAGGCGGCCACGCAGACGCCGCCCAAGCGGATCTTCTCGCTGCAAGTCGGGAACGATCCGGTCACGGCCACGTTCTTCCGGAGTCTGGCCGGCGGCACGGGCGGACCGATGATCCAGGTGTCCAGCGGCGGGGTCGTGCCCGCGCTGGTCAGCGGCTTCAGTCTGATTACCGGCCAGGGCTCCTCCGTCCACGTGGATGCCGGCTCGACCATGGCGGGCTGGGATGTCGCGACCCAGACCTGGAGCGCCGACACGCATAACTTCGGCACCAATCCGCTGTTCATTGCGGGTTACTACCTGAGCCAGCCGGCTTCCGGACAGCTCGTGCTGAGTCCGGCCGTCGATGCGGGCAGCACCGGTGCCGCGACCGTCGATCTGAGCACCCACACGACCCGAACCGACGGTGTCGGCGACGCCAACGCCGTCGATGTCGGCTATCACTACCGGACCGGTCTGATCCAGTACAAGATGACGACCTCCGTGGTGCCGGACGCCAATGGCCTGATTCATGGCCGGGTGGACCCGAACACCGCGATCGTATTCCCGGGCTTCGGCCAGGATACCGTGACGGTGACGGCCACACCGCACGAAGGTTACAAGGTCAAGAAGTGGACCGGGACCGATGACGATTTGTCCACCCGCTCGACCAATGCGGTGACGGTCACGAAAGATACGACGGTCCTGGTCGAGTTCGAGCCGGCCCAGAAATTCAACTACACCGGCGTGGTGGTGGACCGCGGGACCGGGCCGCACGGGCGACTTGAGCCGCCCAGTGGCCCGTACTACGACGGCACGACCATCGACCTGATCGCGATTCCTGACCCGAACTACCAGGTCCGGAGATGGACCGGCACGGACAACGACAACTCGCGGGAGCCGACCAATGCCGTGACGATCAACGGGGCGGATGCGAATGTCGCCGTCGAGTTCGGCCCGCAGGGTCAGAACCTCATCAACCTCTATGACCAGTTGAACAACCTCGTGCCGGGCAGCCCGTTCCCGTCGATCCAGGAGGCGGTCAATGCGGCGCGGGCCAACTATACGGTGGTTCTGTCGGACGGCATCTACAGCGGTCCGGGCAACTACAATATCAGTATGAGCGCGGGTCTCGGGCCGAATGATGTCCGGCCGCTGACGATCCGCAGTGAGAAGAACGACCCGAACAACTGCATCATCGACTGCATGCGTCTCGGCCGCGGCTTCGTGTTCGACAGCAACGAAGACCCGAATTACATCATCCGCGGCCTGACCATCCGCAACGGTCTGGCGAGCCGCCAGACCACCCCGGGCGCTCCGGCGCAACCCGTGGATGCCAACGACCGGTCCCAGTCCGGCGGCGGCATTCTGATCAGCTCGGCCTCGCCGACCATCGACAATTGCCGGATCATGAGCTGCATGGCGATGGAGGACGGCGGTGGTATCTTCTGTGAGAACGGCTCCCCGATCATTAAGAACACGTGGATCAGCGGGAACCAGGCGGGCCGCTACGGCGGTGGCTTCTGCGGGGAAAACGCCGCGACCGCCGCGATTGTCAACTGCCTGATTACGTACAACTACTCGCGGGATATCGGCGGCGCCGTGTTCCTGCAGAACTCGGATGCCACGATCACCCTGTCCACGATCGCCTTCAACTCCGGTCTGGCGTACACCAATGCCTCGACCACGGACGATGCGCAGGCGAATCGACCGAAGGGTGGTATCGCGTGCCGGGATGCGAACCCGACGATCACCGACTGCATCATCGGACGCAGCGGCACAACCTCGAAGACCGGTGTCTTCGGCCGGTGGGGCGATCCGTCCGGCCAGGGCGACGACCTCTACAACTGCGACGCCACGTTCTCCGATATTGAGAACGGCGGCGGCGGCGATAACAGCATCAGCGCCGACCCGCTTTGGGTGACCGGCCCGCTGGGTGACTTCTATCTCAGCCAGTTCCTGGGTGGTCAGCGCCAGGAGAGCCCGTGCATCGATGTCGGTGAGCAGTTCGTGCTCCAGACGCTGCAGGGCACGTACAATCTGGGTGATGTCACGACCAATATCCGGAGCCTGCCGGACAATGGCTATGCGGATATGGGCTACCATTATCTGTACTATGCCGGTCCGCCCATCCAGTTCAAGCTGACTGTCAGCGTCATCGGCAACGGTCGCCTGGACGTGAGCGACTCCAACGGCTTCATCACGACGACCTACACGGTCGAGCCGAACAAGCCTCTGACGCGCAGCTACACGCCGGGGATGCGGGTCCAGTTGAAGGCCTTGCCGAATCCGGGCTACCGTCTGCTGAAGTGGACCGGTACGGATGCCGATGCCAGCGCGGCCAATCTCAACGTTGTGAGCATGGATACCGACAAGCAGGTCAGCGTCTCGTTCGAGAAGAAGATCGCGCGAACGCTGAACGTGCCGACCCGGCAGTACCCGACGATCCAGGCGGCGGTCTACGCAGCGCGCGAAGGCGATACGGTCGTGGTCGATCCGGGCCGGTATTTCGGCGGGTACAACGCCTCTACGCTGGTGGTGGATAAGTCGATCACGATCACGTCGAGAGACCCGCATGACCCGCGCTGCGTCGAGTCGACGATCATTGACGGCTACCGTGGGACGAGTCCCTGGACAAACCTGGGCGTGGCGTTCACGGCCAATACTGATGAAAATACGGTCTTGAACGGCTTCACGATCCAGAACTGCGGTGGCTACGCCGGCGACGGAGACGACGGCAGCCGGGATGATGGTCATCCCGACGGATACGACGGCGTGCCGATCCAGGGAGCCGGCATCTCTATCCAGAGCGGCGGACGCCCGGTCATCAAGAACTGCCTGATCCGCAATAACTACCTGCGCGGCGGCAACGGCGGCAACGGCGTCGGCGCCGATGAGAATAACAACGCCGGCCGCGGCGGCTGGTCCGGCTGGGCACGTGGGGCCGGGGCGTACTGCGCTCCGGACAGCGGTGGCCGGTTCGTCAACTGCCGCTTTGAGGACAACATCGTTCGCGGCGGTAACGGCGGCACCGGCGGCAGCTATGCCGACAACGGCGGCGCGGCCAACTACGGTGGCAACTGGAGCCGCGCCCAGGCAGTGAACATCCACTCCACCGGACTCGGCGCGGAAGTGGTGGCCGGCGATCTGTGGGACGTCTGGGACTGGGATTTTGCCTCCTCCTGGTACTACCTGATCAGCGGCGGCAGTATCACGATCACCACCGTCGAGGAGCTGAACGCCTACCTCAGTCTGATGGAGGACACCTCGTACTTCGGTGATTACCGTTGGTACTCGGGCTACGGGGCTGCCGTGTTCTGCGATGTCGGCAGCGATGTGACCTTCGAGCACTGCGAGGTTCGTCGCAACCGCAGCTATGGCGGTATGAGCGGCCAGGGCGGCGTGATCGGGCCCGGCGGCCGCTTCACGGAGCCTCTGTTGCCGTACGAAATCCCGAGCTTCGGCGCCGGTGTCTACTGCGCCAAGGATACGAGAGCGACGTTCACGGGCTGCACGTTCGAGGACAACCTGACCTCGCCCGTGGCGGTGCCCGCGGGCAGCACCTCCGTGGACCCGAACCATCAACTGGATCCGTACATCGGCTACGGCGGCGGTGTCTGCGCCGAAGGCAGCGCGCTGGTCGTATTCTCCGACTGTAACTTTGTGGACAACCGGGCCGATACGGGCGGCGCCCTCTACGTGGCGGACTGCAACGCCACGATCATCGACTGCAACATGGTCTCGAACCAGTCGCTGCGCGGAGCCGGTTTCGCGGGTGTGGGCGGCTTCATCCACATCGGCGGCACCGAAATCCACAACAACGCGGCGATCACCGATCCGAATGACAACTTTGATGATGCCATCCTGCCGCTGGGCGCCGGCATCTTCTGCTGGTCCACGGATGCCCAGATCCAGGATTGCGACATCTTCGATAACGCCTCGGGCGGCTCGGGCGGCGGCATCTACCTGCGTGGCGACAATGCCACGGCGGTGGTCAACTGCCTGATTCGCAACAACCTGGCGCTGCGCGACGGCGGTGGTATCTCGACGAACTGGTATGCAACGCCGACGATCCGCAACTGCACGTTCGTCAGCAACGCCGCGCCGGGTATGGGCGGCGATCCGAACCTCCCGGGCTACGGCGGTGCGATCTACTGCAGTTACGAGAGCGTGGCGGAGATCCTCGATTCGATTCTGTGGAACGACTTTGCCTCCAAGGGTGCCGAGCTGGCGGTCGGCAGCGGCTTCGAGCTCGACAAGCGCTGCGGCAAGCTGACGGTGTCCTTCAGCGACATCATGGTCGGGCCGAACGACGTGTACGTCGATACCGGCTGCACGCTCACCTACGGCGAGGGCATTCTGCACAAGGACCCGCTGTTCTTCCGCGGCGCCCTGGGCGACTTCTTCCTGGAGAACCCGGCCGCCGGTGCGGACCAGACGCGCAAGAGTCCATGCATCGATGCCGGCAGCACGCAGGCGGGCAATATCGGGATGTCGCGTTACACGACGCGGACGGACCGCGAGCCCGATACCGGCCGGGTCGATATCGGCTTCCACTATCCGTTCCTCGAGCCGTGCCGGTTCTGCGACCTCGTCTTCGACGGCGTCATCCGGTTCAACGACTTCGCGCAGTTTGCCACCAAGTGGCTCAGCGAGGGCTGCACCGAGGCCGACGGCTGGTGCGGCGGGGCGGACTTCACCTTCGATTCGAAGGTCGACACCCGCGACCTGGCGGTCTTCGCCGACTGCTGGCTGGTCGAGGATACGTCGCCGCCGGTGCCGAACCCGGCCGAGTGGGATACCGAGCCGTACATGATCGGCGATACCGAGGCCCATATGGTGGCCGAAGAGGCGATCGATGGCTGGGGCTGGCCGGTCGAGTACTACTTCGAGTGCACGAACGGCAACGGCCATAGCAGCGGGTGGCGGTCCGAGCGGTGGTACCGCGACAGCCGCCTGACGCCGGGCATGGAGTACGGCTACCGCGTCAAGGCCCGCGACGCGCTGGGCAACGAGACGAAGTTCTCGCCGGTCCGGTATGCGGGCGAAAGGGATGTGACGCCGCCGACGCCGGCGCCGGTCATTCAGACGATTGGTCCGGATGCCGTGCAGCCGACGCAGGCGCTCACGATGACGGCGCGTGTCGCCTACGACAAGCACCTGGTGCAGTACTACTTCCAGGTGGACGAGGTGAACACGCCGGGCGGCCACGACAGCGGCTGGCTCAATACGGCCAGCTACACCGACGCCAACCTGCTGCCGGATACCGAGTACCGGTACCGCGTCAAGGCCAGAGACCTGTCGGCCAACCTGAACGAAACCGTCTGGTCCGCCTGGGTCAGCGCCCGTACGGCGGTTCCGCCGGAGAGAATACCTCCGACCCCGAGCCCGATGGCGTTCGATCCGAACGGCTTGCCGCGCGAGTACAAGCTCGGTCCGAGTGACTCCAACGACTTCTGGATCCAGATGACCGCCTTGACGGCCACGGACGCCAGCGGTGCGGTTCAGTACTACTTCGAGTGCAGTGCGTCGGGCTTCGACAGCGGCTGGCAGGCCCAGCCGACGTACTCCGTCCAGGTCGGCCGACGCAACACCGGCTTGAAGTGGCGCGTCCGGGCTCGCGACATCTACGGCAACGAGACCCAGCCGTCACAGTGGACACTCACCCAGTTGTACTCGCCGAGTGTGCCGGTGCCGGCCGGCGGTAATCAGCCCGGCACGCCCGGTGCTGCCGGCGGTGGTCCGGCGATTGGGGGCAGTTAGCGCCTCGCGTCGACAAAGACAGATGTAGACTTAGCCCCGGGCCTTCCCGGGGCTGAGTTTTGCGCTCGGTTACGATTGCTCGATTTTGCGGCGGAGGGTCTGGTAGCCGTAGTGCAGCAGCAGATGGTCGAGAATCACCAGCGCCGTGTAGTTCTCGGCGACCGGCCAGACGCGCGCCACAATGGTGGGGTCGCGCCGGGTGATGGCGGCCAGGTCCCTGTTTTCCAGCGTGTATTTGTCGATGGTCTGCTGGGGCTTGGCAATGGTCGGGGTGGGCTTGACCGCCAGGCGGACGACAATCGGCTGGCCGGTCGTCAGGCCGCCCGTGATGCCGCCGGCGTTGTTCGACTCGAACGCGATCTTGCCGTCCACGGCCCGCATCTGATCGTTGTTCTGGTAGCCCGTCATATCCTTGACGGCAAACCCGGCGCCGACCTCGACGCCCTTGACGGCGCCGATGCCGAGCATTCGGCCGAGCTCCGCATCGAGCTTGTAGAACATGGGCTCACCCAGGCCGACGGGGACGCCGGTCACAATGACCTCGACCACGCCGCCGGCGGAGTCTCCGGCCTGTGCGATCCGGTTGACGGCTTCGACCATCGCCTGCGCGGCCTCGATGTCGGGGCAGTTGAGGACCGGATGGACGCCGTAGCGCTCCCGGATCTCCTCGGGGGCAAGGCGCGGGGCCTTATTCCGGATTTCGTCAATCTCCTTCTCCACCCGGGCCAGTGCGGCGGCCTTCTCCAGAAACCGCATATCCATGTGGATGCGGCCTTTGACGTAAATCTCCTGGTAGAACGGGTCGAGGTCATGCCGCATCGTCTTGTAGTCGTTGGTCGCGCGCAGGGCCTCGTCGTGCGGCACCTCGGGACATCGGACACCGGCCGCCTCCTTCACATACGCGAACACCTCGATGCCGCATTTCCGGAGGACCTTCTTGGCGACGCTGCCGGCGGCCACGATGGTGGAGGTGTATCGGCCGCTGAAAAAGCCCGCGCCGATCGCATCGTCGTCCGGCCCGTACTTGATGAAGCTCGCGTACGAGGCGTGGCCCGGCCGGGGCGTGCGGTTGGTATCCTGGTATTGCTTGATATGGACGAAGTGACGGTCCAGGTTCGGAATCAGGATCGTCAGTGGTGTGCCGTTGGTGTGGTTCCTGTTGCCCGCGTTCTCGATAGTGTCCGCCGCGTTGAGGCCCGTGTAGATGACGGGCAGGTCCGGCTCCTTGCGCGGGCTGGACAGCTCGTCGGCCCCCGGCTTGCGCAGGAGCAGGTCGCCGTAAATCTCCTGCTCCGTGAGCGGGATTCCGGGCGGGACGCCCTGCAGTACACTGGTCAGTCCCTCCTGATAGGAACCGCCGGCGATGGTAACTTGAAAACAACGTCCGAGATGACATCCGAGCATGGAAAACCCTTTGAATCTACTATTTACTATTTACGATTTACTATTCGGGTGACCCGAGGAACGCGGTCGCACGAGAGGACGCCACAGGCTCCAAGAGGCACGCTTTCAAATAGTAAATAGTAAATCATAAATCGTCAATCCGGCTGGAGTTCCATATCGGCGCCGAGGGATTGCATGAGCTTGACAAAATCGGGGAATGTCACGCTCATGGCTTCGGCGGTATCGACCGTGAGCGGCCCATCGAGGACCAGGCCGGCCAGGGCCATCGCCATGACAATTCGATGATCACCCCAGCCGTGCACCGGGGTCGGCTTGGGCTGGCCGCCGTGGACCACCAACCCGTCCGGCAGTTCTTCGACCTCCACGGACAATTTCCGCAGCTCCTGGGCCATGCAGGCGATGCGGTCCGTTTCTTTGCCGCGCGCTTGCGGGACATTGACCAGTCGCGTGGTGCCCGCAGCAAAGGCCGCCGTCACCGACATGGCCGGCAGGGCATCCGGCGTCTTGTTCATATCGATCTCGATACCCTTGAGCCCGGCCGCTTCGACCACCACGGAATCAGCCTCGACCGTGACCTTGGCGCCCATGCCCTTGAGGTAATCGACCACCGCTTTGTCCGGCTGGCTGTCGCGAAAGTCCAGGCCCAGCAGCGTCACCTTGTCGCCAACCAGCGCCCCGGCGCAGAGGAAGAAAGTTGCACTGGAGAAATCCGCCGGCACGGGCCGGTCAAAGGGTTTGTAATGTTGCCCGCCCTTGACGGTGAATTTCCGCATCTGCTGCTTGCGGTACTTGATTCCCTGGCTGTCCAGCCAATCGAGAGTCATCTGCGCGTAGCCGGGCTCGTTCAACAGCGTGATGTCGATCTCCGTGTCTTTCCCGGCCAGCGGCGTGCACAACAGCAGGCTCGACAGGTACTGGCTGGTGGAGCAGGCGATGGCCGTTCTTCCGCCCGTGATTTGGCCTGTGATCTTGACGGGGGCCTTGCCGTTGTCATTGATGCTCACGCAGTTCGCGCCCAGGTCGTTGAGCGAGTTCAACAGCGGGCCGACAGGGCGGCTTTGCGTCTGCTTGTCGCCGGTAAAGGTCACGGTCTGACCCTTGCCGACGAGCGAGGCGGTCCCGATGGCTATGTTGAGCGTCGTTCCCGAGTTGCCGACATCGACCGGCTCCGGCGGTGCTTGGACCTGGCCGCCAGTTCCAGTTGCCGTCCAGAGGTTCGGGTCGGACGCGTCGATCGTCGCGCCCAACGCACGGTAGGTAGTGACGGCGGACATCGTGTCGGCGGACGACAGGGGATTGCGGATGAAGCTGCGGCCGGACGCCAGCGAGGCGATGGCCACCGCCCGGATCGTGTGCGATTTCGATGCCGGGATAGAGACGGCCCCTCGGAGCCGGGATTTCCTTGATACAAGCTGCATTATGACCTTTCTTGAAAGTGTCTGACGGAATCGTCCCGACAGTATACAGCCCCGCGTCATTGCGTCAATACACCCGCGACGCGGGTCGTCCGGTTCTGGTCCTACCTTTGGGAAAATTGGCTTTGTTTTGCATGACCGGCAGGTCGAGCAAAACCCTTATAACTCCTTTCGTACTAAGCCCTTGGCGTCCACTTGGGCCCTGTGCAAATTGGCTTTGTTTTGTACAGCGGGCCCTGCTTGTAGTGGCGCCGTGAGGCGTTTCTTTTATCCCGTTCGTAATACCGCCGTAGAGACGCAAAATCCTGCGTCTCTACAAATGCCCTTGTGGGCACACGACGAGCCCGACTGGACAAATTGGCTTTG
>Ga0315291_10003010_pt1 | contig 21807 bp, 15 predicted proteins | sample YL17G12_20_MG_FD_203070 | JGI IMG/M metagenome (GOLD analysis project Ga0315291, IMG submission 203070) | Sediment microbial communities from Yellowstone Lake, YNP, Wyoming, USA - YL17G12_20 | ecosystem: Environmental > Aquatic > Freshwater > Lake > Sediment | place: USA: Wyoming | collected... | reverse complement strand
TAACGAAGTTATGCCTGCCGGCGAGTCTTGTGCTGCTGTTATTGTCGGTGGATGTAAGGGCGATACTGCGTCTTGGCAAAACGGCCCTGGCGATGATGGGTGCGGGCGTGGCTGGGATAATGGTCGGCGGGCCTGCAGTGGTGCTGATATATAAGCACTGGCTGCCGCCTGATGCGTGGAAGGCGATTGGGGCATTGAGCGCATCGTGGATAGGGGGCAGTGCGAATATGATAGCGGTCAAGGAGGCGACGAATACGCCTGACAGCGTGTTTTTGCCTGCGGTAATTGTGGATACGATTGTGCCTTATGCGTGGATGGGGATACTTATAGCTTTGTCGGCGGCACAGGTGCGGTTTGACCGCTGGAACAAGTCGAACACGGCTTTGATAGAGGAACTGCAGGCCAGGACAAAGGCGGTTAGTTCCGGCGGCGGTGCGGCGTTGACAACTCGTGCGGCGGGGCTGAGCATTTCGGCAGCGGGGGTCTTGTGTGCCGTGTTATTCGGCGTTTCGCAATTTCAGCCGGCGATTCGTGAGGCGATTTCCGGCAATGCGTTACTAATCGGCTGCGGACTTGCGGCGGCGGTATTGTGCGTATTTTGGCAAATCAGCAACGGGAGAGGTATCGGCAGAATTCTTGCGATGATTGGCGTCTCGGTTGCCGGTGCAATGGTGTCGCTGTATATTGCCGGCAAGATGCCTGTTGTGAATAACCTTGTGAATACGATGACATGGACGATAATTATTGCGACGGTGCTGGGGATAGTGCTGTCGTTTACTCCGGTTCGTAGTTTGGAATCGGTGGGGGCGTCGAAGCTGGGTTTTGCGGTGCTGTTTTTTGTGCTGGCGTCAATAGGGGCAAAGGCGAGTATGTCGCACATAGCCGCGTCGCCGATATTGCTTTTGGCCGGCGTGACGTGGGTTGGAATACATGCAGTTTTTCTTGTTATCGCGGCTCGTGTTTTGCGGTCGCCGATGTGCCTTGCGGCGGCAGCGAGCCAGGCGGCTATCGGCGGGCCGGCATCGGCGCCGGTGGTGGCAGGGATTTATCATCCGCAGCTTGCGCCGGTGGGACTGCTTTTGGCAGTGCTGGGAAATATCGTGGGGACATTTCTTGGGTTGTGCTGCAGTTATCTGTGCGGATTAGCTGGTAAAATTTAATAGTGGTGCGCTATAGCATGGGAAATAATCCTTGATATTGGCCAATGAAACCGTATAATCTTAAAGGTTTAAAAAAGTTTTTAATAAGCGGGCCATTTTCGGGTTTTCTGGTGACAACACTGAAAGATTATATATACGATATCTGTGTGGTCGGCGGATTAGGGCATGTTGGTTTGCCTCTGGGCATATCCTTTGCAAAATCGGGGAAGAAAGTAGTTTTGTATGATATTAACCAGGAGGCAGCGGATTTAGTTTTGCATGGTAAAATGCCGTTTATGGAAGCCGGGGCAGAAGAGGCATTGCGAGAGGTGGTGGGAAAAAGTCTTTTCGCAACATCTGAAAGACAAGTAATATCTGAAAGTCGTTTTATCATTCTTACGATAGGAACACCGATAGACGAACATCTCAATCCCCAATTTACACTGTTCAAAAAACTGCTGTCGGAAATAGTTGTGCTGCTGAAAGACGGGCAGCATATTGTAATCCGAAGCACGGTTTTCCCGGGTACGACCGAAATGGTCAGGGACTTTTTGAGATTTAACGGCAGGCAAACAAAAGTGTCTTTCTGTCCGGAGAGAATTGCGGAAGGCAGGGCAATGGAAGAATTGCGAAGTCTGCCTCAGATTATTGCCTGCTTTGATGCAAAAGCCCGGGAAGAAGCAAAGGAATTGTTCTCCTGTCTTACCGAGAAGATAATATTCCTGGAGCCTAAAGAGGCAGAGCTGGCAAAGCTTTTTACCAATGTCTGGCGATACATTCAGTTCGCGATATCCAATCAGTTTTATCAAATAGCCACCCAGGCTGGTCTTGATTTTTACAAGATTTATAAGGCGGCAACCTATGAATATCCGCGAATAAAAGGATTCGCTCATGCGGGTTTTGCTGCAGGGCCATGCCTGTTCAAGGATACAATGCAGCTTGCGGCTTACAGCAACAACAGTTTTTTCCTCGGGCATGCGGCAATGCTGATAAACGAAGGGCTGCCTAATTTTATAGTTCAGAAGCTAAAAGAAAAATGCGATTTAAAAAACAAGGTTGTCGGCATACTCGGAATGGCATTTAAGGGCGACAGTGACGATGCCAGGGAGTCATTGTCTTATAAGCTGAAAAAAATCCTTGAAATAGAGGCAAGGCAGGTGCTTTGCACGGATCCTTTTGTTAAGGATGATAACCTGGTGGCAGTAAATGAGGTAACAGCCAGGTCGGATATCATTATCGTGGGTTCGCCTCATTCGGCGTATAAGCAGCTTAAGCTTGATTTTTCTTCGAAAATAATCGTGGACGTTTGGAACTTTTTGGGAAATGGAGGCGCCTTTTAGAATGAAGATACTCGTTACAGGCTCAGCAGGTTTTATAGGCGGGTATATGGTCCAGGAACTTTTGGAACATGGGCACAAAGTTGTAGGCATAGATAATTATTCCAAGTACGGCAGGGTCGAGAAAAGCTATGATAACCATCCAAATTATAAGTTCATCGAGGGTGATGCAAAAAATGTTGATTTACTCAAGGAGCTGATAGCCGATTGCGACCAGATAGTGGCTCTGGCAGCGATAATCGGCGGGATTACACTTTTCCATGAACTGGCATACGATTTATTGGCTGAAAATGAGAGAATAATTGCCTCCACTTTTGATGCTTCGATAGAGGCATTCAAGAATAAAAAATTAAAAAAGATAAACGTAATATCTTCATCAATGGTTTTTGAGAGTACGAATACATACCCGACAGAAGAGGGGGAACAATTTAAATGCCCGCCTCCTCTTTCTACGTACGGGTTTCAAAAGTTGTCCTGTGAATATTTTGCCAAGGGTGCATACGAACAATATGGGTTGCCTTATACCATAATCAGGCCTTTTAATGCGATAGGGATAGGCGAGAAAAGGGCCAAAATGGAGAAAGAGATTTTTTCCGGCAATATAAAACTGGCGATGAGCCATGTAGTGCCTGACCTTGTACAGAAAGTGCTAAAAGGACAGGACCCGCTTCATATTCTCGGTAAAGGTAACCAGGTCAGACATTACACTTATGCGGGCGACCTGGCTGAAGGGATTCGTAAATGCATCGAAAGTGAAAAGACCATAAATGATGATTTCAACATCTCTACGCCGGTATCGACGACCGTTCTGGAACTCGCAGAGACTATCTGGAGGAAAATAAACGGAGATAAGCCGTTCAGATATGTCAGCGATAAGCCATTTCAGTATGATGTTCAAAAAAGAATTCCTTCTGTTGAAAAGGCTAAAAGAATTTTGGGTTTTGAGGCAAGAACAACATTGGATGAAGCGTTGGCCGAGGTTATTCCCTGGATTCAAAGCCAGATTGCAATTGGCGGGATATAAGCACGTTTTTCAGAGCAAAATGGAAATCGACGATAAACTTCAGAATTTATATGCCATGCGTTTCGATGGAGAACTAAGCCGTAAAAACGCAATGTGGCGTGTATTAATCAGTGTGATAAAAAGGGAGAGTGTCTAAAGTGAAGGAAAATCTTGGAATTATCATCCCTGTTTATAATGAAGCGGACAATATAAAAGCAACGCTGGCTGCTATCGAAGAAAAAGTTAAGGCCCCGCACAAGATATACATTGTTTATGATTTTGACGAGGATAACACCCTGCCTGCGGCAAGAGAGCTTCTCAAAAACGGCATGCCCATAGAGTTTTTGAAAAATCACTCGAGAGGCGTGGCAAATGCCATAAAGACCGGCTTGCGAGAAGTGCCGAGAGAATACCTGCTGGTTTCCATGGCGGATTTGTCCGACGATTACAGTGCTGTAGACCGTATGTGCAAATTGATGTCGGAAGGTTATGACCTTGTCTGCGGTTCAAGGTATATGAAGGGCGGCAAACAAATCGGCGGGCCTGCGTTGAAGAAGTTTTTATCATGGGCAACGGGTATTAGTTTGAAATATATGGCTGGTCTGCCGACCCATGATGTGACCAACAGCTTCAAGTTATACCGTAAAAGCGTGGTTGACTCCATCAATATAGAAAGCGAAAGCGGTTTTGAAATAGGCATGGAGATAGTTGTAAAGGCGCATTTTGCAGGATTTAAGATAGCTGAGGTTCCATGCACATGGACTGACCGGCAGCAGGGAAAATCGAGATTTAGAATTTTCAAATGGGCGCCTAAATATCTGCGATGGTATTTTTATGCTTTGAAAAAGGGTATTTCAGATGCGTTCTAAGCCGGCTAACAGCCAGAGTTTTATAACAAGACAACCAAAGTTATTAAAGTTTCTGGTTTTTGCCTGGTTCCTTATCGTTTCAATTTTAACTTTGCCATTAGCCGGAATGATTCCCGCACCCGGCATAGATAATTCATGGCAGACCGGATTGAATATGGCTCTTACCCGGGGGATGCAATTTGGAAAGGATATCGTCTTTACCTTCGGGCCCCTTGGTTTTTTGTTTATGCCCAGCTTTTGCGATGTCAATCATTGGGTAATTGTATATCTTTGCGGGCTACTGGTTCATTTTGTTTTGGTGTTATTGGTTTTTTTGCTGCTGCCAAAGATTACCAATTCAGAGTTGTACTTTGTTTTTGGCTCGGCACTATTGCTCTTTATTTTACCTTTTCTTCGTATCGATGAAAAGTTAATCCTTATCGCACTTTTACTTCTTACCTTTGCGATGACGTCTCAGGTTAGCTTGAAGCGGTCTTGGCTGATAGCAGCCATGTCATTGTGCTCGGCACTTACATCATCAATCAAATTTAGTGCGACGATTTCCAGTGCGGGAATCATGAGTGCCGCCGTACTAATATTCACATACCGACGGCAATTCCTGAATATTGGAATCATGGTGCTATCGTATCTGCTCGCATATATGGGAATATGGTTTCTAACCGGCCAGCACATCACAAATCTTATTCCTTACCTGCGTAACAGCATAGAAATTTCTGCGGGATATAACCAGGCGATGATGTGCAGCGGCCCTAACCGGCTGGGACCTAACCTGATAGTGGTGGCCGGTATTGCTGGAATCTCTTTCTTTTATCTGCTGTTTGCATATGGGGTTATAACGAGGAAGCGGGGACTCGTAGTTTTCATGTTACCCTTTTTAGTATTTGCCTTTATGACATTTAAGTTTGGTTTTGTTCGCCACGATACGACCCACTTTTATGTATTTTTCTCCATAATGCCGTTTTTATTCGGCTGGATATATCTGGCTCACAAACAGGACTTGCCAAGACTCTTGCGAGCTTTATTGTTGATGCTGTGCTGTGCAATGGCATCTTACATGTTTACACAGAATTTATATATATCACAAAATGTTAAATCTAACCTGGCGGCATTAAAATTGCTTACTCATGGTTCCTCATACAGGCAAAGTCTCACGGAAGAATACAAACTGGATTTGAGAAAACAGTTTAATCTCAGTAGCGCACTCGTCGCAGGTATCGGGAAAGACAGAATAGATATTGTCCCATGGGAAGTTAACCTGCTGTATGCCTATGATATGAATTGGTCCCCCCGGCCGATTTTTCAGTCATATTCTGCATACACAAAAGCTCTTGATTTATTAAATGCCGGCTACTATGAAAACAGTGCCCCTGACATGCTGCTTTATACCGTTAAGACGATTGATCATAGATATGCGGTTTTTGACGAGCCTGCGACTTTTCAGGAAATTCTAAAGAATTACAAGCCCGTGTCCGCTGATAGCGGAGTTATACTTCTTAGAAAGAAAGTTCAACCTGCTTCTTTTCAGAGGCGCAGGATTTCGGCAATTGAGGCCAATATTGGCGAACTAATTCAAATTCCTAAAACCAACGGATATTTGTTTGCAAATATCAGGATTGAGAACAGTTTGTTAGGTAAAGCTGCAGCTATTGCTTATAGGGGAGAACAGATGTATGTATATCTGGTAACTGATAAAGGGCAGTTCGGATATCGATTTGTACCATCGACGGCGCAAAATGGTATTTTTCTATCCTCTTACATTTCTGACAATCAGGATTTATTAAATGTATTCAATGGCAGGCCGGGTAAAGCTATCCGTTATTTAGGATTTGCAACAGGCAAGAGGTGGTTTTATGAAGACAAAATACAAATCGAGTTTTTTGAGATTCAACCGAATTAGTTTGTCTTGCCAAAGGAGTATGTTTCGCCGACAGTTGAAAACCAGTTACGGCTTCTGATATTCAAATTATCCCGATTTACAATACTGGACCTGGGATTAACTCTGATTCAGTGAATGTTAATTCAAGCATTATCCCTGAACCCGCCATGCTCCTGCTGTTCAGTTTGGGTGCAATAATGGTAAAACAAAAATGTTTTTGCTGAATTTACGTTGCGGAAGGTTTTTGGTATAATGGTGTGCATCCGATAAGTCTTTGGAATTGTGCGAAATTGCGGATTAAGAAAAAATCCTGGTGGAATTTGAATATGACCTTAAAAGATGTCTGGCTAAAGATAATGAACCGGCTGCAAAGCTATAAGTTATTTCGGCCTGTAGATTATCAGCAGCAGTTGGACAATGTGGCTGTAACCAGCGAAAACGCAATGCCTGCTCAGCCGGAAGAGGAAAAGCAGATTCCTGAGAATAGTCAGGTGCTTGTAAAAATGGCCCAATTAGACGACAAGGCACAATCGCTCGAAAAATTACAATCGGGCTTCGAACAGCTTGTCAGGCAGATGATGGACATCAACGCTCACCTGGATTTTCAAATCATTCAGCGGGAGAGTTTAATCAGCCAGATAGACAAACTGCCCAAACTGATGGAAAACTGCGTGAGCATCGTGGAAAATCAAAAGCAGCTTACCGAGCAGCTTCTTGAGCAGCTTAAGATAATGGTTGTCAAGGACCAGCAGTTTGTGGATGCGGTGGGAAAAATACCGACTGAGACCGCCCGTCAGACGGACAAGCTTGATGATATCAATCATCAGCTTTCTGCGGCGGCTGAGGCGGATGTGCAGATGGCGGAAACTTTCGGCAGATTTAATGAATCTGTCGGCGGGCTTGACCACAGCGTAATAAGCCAGACAGACAGTATAATACAGATGAATAACACCTTTGCCGCAAGCGACAGGGCACTCAAGAATATGATAGCAGTGCAGAACAAGCGGTTTATGTGGATGGTCATTGCGGCGGGGGGAGTTTGCATGTTGGCGATTTTGATATTGGCGGGAATAATTATTTATCTGAAGTGATAAAAATTTTTATTTTTTCCTTGAATGATATTGTTCACTCTGTTAGAAAGATTGATAATTGCTCTTTGAAAAAGATATACCTGACCGAAGGTTCCGGGGTTTTGTGCCTCGGGATAATGAAAAGGGAACCTGGTTAAGCCAGGACGGTCGCGCCGCTGTAAGCGTCTGTTCCGATTGACAAATCGGAAGTCCGTGAAACGGTTTTTTCCACTGTTTGCAAAGCGAACGGGAAGGAGTTTCAAGGTAAGACGCAAGTCAGAAAACCTGCCTTTAGTCAATAGTGCATTTGTAACGTTCTCGCGATATGGAACACAAAGCAGCCCTTAGGTTCTAAAAGGTTTTTGTAAAAGCAAATCCGGCAGGCCTTGGGGTTGGGTTGACCGGTAATTAAAACCGCCGTTTCCATTCGTGGGAACGGCGGTTTTTTTATTGTCTTTAGCGCCCTCGCAGAAAGCGGCGCATTGCACGAAAGGAGGAAAAAGGAATTGCAGCAAAGATAATGTTTTTGGTGTGTTGAGAGATTGGAAAGAAATATTGGAAAAAGTTTTTTAATGAAAGAAAGAGAGAAAAAAATGGCTTCAAAGAGAGTGATGAGTTTGATGATTGTTTTAGCAATAACCGGTGTATCAAATGCTGCGATTTACAATCACAATGGCTACTTGGTGGACGTTGATTACTGGGCTGGGTCGGGCGGCAACGAAACGATAGTCGTTATTGACTGGAACCTGACAAACGGCCCATACGCAACCGAGTCGCATGCCTGGGGTTTCAGGTGGGAGGGCACCGCTTATGTTTCGGATGCTCTCGCGGCAATTGATGCTGCCGGTGCTTTGGATATTACAACTTTATACGGTGGGGATTTTGTAGGCGATGCTTTTTACTACAACCCGTCAATCGACAGTGATAATCACACAAGCGCAGGTTTCACCGGCTGGTGGTGGGCGGGCGATACAATCGATGGCGGCGTAACCTGGGACGCAACCCCTGCCGGCATAACCTCAGAGGTTCTCGGCAACGGCAAAATCGAAGGCCTTAATTCAGTAACGAATTATGACGAATGGCTCACAGGATGGGTTAATTTGACCATTCCGGTTCCAGAGCCCTGTGCTTTAACAATTTTAGCGCTTGGCGGATTGCTATTGAGAAGACACAAAGTATAAAAATTTTGTTAATTGTCCGCGGTATTTTGGGCGGATTTAACTTTTAACAAGCGAGTAGGCCTATCGCATAGCTCTACCCAAAATATGGAAAGGGGAAAATTATGTCACACCAAAAAACAATGATAAGTTTTATCGTGGTTTGTCTCTTCATTTCAGAAATCGCAAACGCTTATAGGTATGACCCTAATGATTTCGCAACAGAAGTTATCGATTATGTTCAGGGCACGAACATAGGCAGGGACTATATAACAGACAAAGAATTTAACGAACCTAATGCTGCTCTTGGCAGGCCTATCATTGATACGACCCAAGATGATATGTATCATATAGGACCTGTTCTTCCTGTTTATCCAGCTCACCGTGCTTTCGAAGTTGTTACTATTGGTAATGGGGGCCGACTAACGGTCAAATTCAATAAACCTATTGAGAATAACGCGAACAATCCATATGGAATAGATTTTATAATATTTGGTAATGCTTTCTATGGCACTTTGGGATGGCGGCATTACAATGATGATCCTGCGTATGTCTCTTTGGTCGAAACTTTTAATGATGAGCCAGGTATTGTTTCTGTAAGTCAAGATGGTGAAATATGGTATACTTTCAGCGGGGGACCTTTCGCTGACGATTTCGTGCCTACGTTAGGTCGTATATATAATCCCTACGATCCTAATACATCCTTAGGAGAATGGAATCTATGGTGGGGCCGACCAACCAACCCGACTCTACCTCTTAACCCGCTTCTTTCACATGAAGATTTTTACGTTCTTAACTTGGCCCAGATATGTGAAGTATATGGCGACTCTGCCGGCGGAACAGGTTTTGACATAGGAACACTGGGGCTGAACTGGATTCAATACGTCCGCATAGAGGATAAGCCGACAAGCAGCGCAACGACAGAGATTGACGCCATTTCAATTGCAAAACCTCCATATCCTATGGGCGATTTGAATGAGGATTACAGGGTCGATTTTTTCGATTTTGCGATACTGGCGAGGGATTGGCAGGCGGGAAGCGACTGGGAGGATATGGCGGCGCTGGCCGAAAACTGGCTGGTGTGCAACTGGGAATGTCCATAAGGCCGGTGGGATAAAATGCGAAAAAGAGCTTTTACTGTTGTTGAACTGCTGGTAGTAATTTCAGTGGTGTCTGTTCTAATGGCAATCCTGATGCCTGCGCTGGCCAGTGCCCGGCAGCGAGGCAAAGCAGTTGCCTGTTTGAGCAACCTGCGGCAAATGGCAATAGCTTCACAGGTATATATCAACAACAATGACGGTTTTTATCCCGTTGCCTATTCGTATAAATCTACATATCCCCTGTATATTTCTTATGCCTGGGATTTTACAACGATTCAAAACTGGGATACGCTTGAGGAAAAAGTAATTCCAGGCTTATTATGGGAAGGCGAGACAATCGAGAAAATCCAGCAGTGTCCTTCTTTTAAGGGATACCATTGGTGGATTGCGGACCCTTACACCGGCTATAATTATAACACCAGCTTCATAGGTCACGGGCAATATGAAAAATGTGAGGCGCCCGTCAGGGCGGTCACAGTCAGAAAGCCGGACCAGTGTGCGCTTTTCGGAGATGGGCAGTGGAGCGATGGGGCGAACAAATTTATGAGGTCGCCGTGGACAAGCGATTGTGACGATTTCTCGTTTAGAGCAGCCGGCACACAGGGTTACAGGCATTACGGCAGGACCAACGTGGCTTATTGCGACGGCCACGCCGCGACCGTGAAAGAATGCTACAAAAACACGGAGGAGGACCAGGTCGCTCAAATCGCTGAGGGGACTGGTTTTTTATCGCTGGACAACAGCGCATACGATTTGAAATAGCAAAAAAATTCAAACTAAAGGCATTGCAGCAGTACCGCTGAATATTTTTCTTAAAACGGTCAGCAGTGTTTTTGGTTCGAAATAATTTTTTGCCAGTCGCAGATAAACGGTTTTGGGGTCTGGGATGCTGATGGTTCCTGTAGTTTTTGCAAATAGAGAAGCTGTTTTGCTGCCGGCATCGCTGCCGAAAGAGAAAACCAGATTCTGGCCTGAAACAATAATTGATTTTATGTCGTATCTGTCTGCTTTTATTCGCAGTTCCGCCAGTTCGAGCAGCAGTTTTACGTCTTCCGGCGGCTGGCCGTACACATCGGTTAATTCGCTTTGGATTTGTTTCAAATCGTCCTTTTTTCCTGCGATGCTGATTTTGCGGTAAACTTCCATCCGATGCCTGTCGGATGGGATGTAATTTTTCGGTATATATGCCGCAAATCCGAGGTCGATAACAGCAGCCGGTATTGATTCAATCGGCTCATTCTTTAATCGTTTAACCGCATCAGCCAAAAGTTGGCAGTACATCTGGAAGCCCACCATTTGAATGTGGCCGGACTGCTCGGAGCCGAGAATGTTGCCTGCGCCGCGAATTTCCAAATCGCGAAGGGCGATTCTAAAGCCGGCACCTAAGTGAGAATATTCCTCGATGGCTTTGAGGCGTCTTGCCGCCAAAGGCGTAATTGTTCTTGAGGCAGGCAGGAGCATGTAGGCGTATGCGCGGTGTTTGTATCTGCCGACCCTGCCGCGAAGCTGGTGCAGTTCGGCAAGGCCGAAGCGGTCGGCGTTATCGATGAAAATCGTATTTGCGTTTGGGATATCCAGTCCCGATTCGATGATTGTCGTGCACACAAGGACGCTAACTTTGCCGAGCACAAAATCTATCATCGCCTTTTCAAGTTCTCTTTTGGTCATTTGGCCGTGAGCTATAGAGATTTTAACATCGTCATTGTTGAAAAGTTTTTGAATTTCCCAGGCCTTTTTTTCGATTGATTTAACGCGGTTATGCAGAAAAAAAACCTGTCCCTGACGATTGAGTTCCTGCAGTATGCCTTTTTTTATCAGTTCGTTGTTATAGGCGGTTACGGATGTAACTATGCTGCGTCTATCAAGCGGGGGGGTGCCGAGTGAGCTTATGTCCCGCAGGCCGAGCATCGCCATGTGGAGTGTACGCGGGATGGGGGTGGCTGTCATCGTAAGAACGTCAACATTAATGCGGAGCTTTTTTAGTTTTTCCTTATGCTCGACGCCGAACCGCTGTTCCTCATCGACTATTACAAGGCCGAGGTCCTTAAAGCCGACATCGTGACTTAGGAGACGATGTGTCCCTATGAGTATATCGACCTTGCCTTTTTTTGCCCGCTCGACAATGTCTCTTGCCTGCCTGTGTGTTTTGAAACGGTTGAGCACCTCGACGCAGACGGGAAAATCGGCAAAACGTTCGGTGAAGGTTCTTCCGTGCTGGACAGAAAGCACCGTTGTCGGAATCAGAACAGCGACCTGTTTTCCATTTTCGACGGCCTTAAACGCTGCCCGCATTGCAAGTTCGGTTTTTCCATATCCGACATCGCCGCACAGAAGTCGGTCCATCGCAAAGGGCTGCTGCATATCGGCCTTGATTTGTTCGGCGGCGGTAATCTGGTCGGGCGTCTCCTGATATGGAAATGATTCCTCGAATTCAGCCTGCCAGTTTGAATCGGGTTTGAATTCAAAGCCACCTGTCATCTGATGCTTTGCCTGAATCTCAAGCAGCTCAACGGCAAGGTCCTTAACGGATTGTGCAGCTTTTTCCTTCTGGTTTTGCCATTTTTTCGAACCGACCTTACTTAATTTGGGGCGTTTTGGGCTTGTGCCGATGTATTTTTGCACAAGTGCAATGTTGGTAACCGAGACGTGGATTTTGACGCCGCCGTCGTACTCGATTGTGAGATACTCGGCCTTGCCTTGTTTTTCCTCTATCGATTTCAGGCCGAGAAATTTCCCGATGCCGTAAGAGGAGTGAACAACATAGTCGCCCGGCTGAAGGTCGGTGAGTGTATCTACAGGCGAAGTCGTACCGATAGGCCGCTGACTTCGCCGCAGGGCATATTGGCCGAACAATTCGTGATGGCTGATTATTATTGTGTTGAGCGATTCAATGATAAAACCCTGATTGATGAAGCCCGACAGCAGGTGAAAACCGGATGGCAGTTCGTTATTATCCCCAGTTATTATTTCGGTTATGCGTTTGATTTCAGCGGCGGCCTCGCAGTAAAGATAAACGGTTTTTCCATTTTTTGCCTGCTGGACTAATTCATCGAGAGCATCTTTGCCGCCTGCCCATAGAGAAGCGGCTGTTCGCTGAAACTGCTGGACGTTTTTTATATCGAGCTTTAGAAAATCGCCCGGCTGCGAGGCGGCGAACCTGCAGATGTGCAGTTGCGTAAATTTCCGGATTGTTTTATATATATCGGCCCAGCTGTAAAGCTCGTTTGCGGCGTTCAGCCGTTCGATGAAGATATTTGCGACCTCTTCAATTGTGGTCGGCTCATCGAGAATTATGATTGTGTCCGAAGGCAGGATATTGAGGAAAAGCTCCCTGTCTTCTATCGTTGTGCCGCGTACCGCTGAAATGATATCAATGCTTTTTATCTGCTCGGTGGAACGCTGGGTGTCGAGATTGATTTGGCGGATACTTTCTATGGTGTCGCCGAAAAATTCAATTCTTATTGCGTCGGCGTTTTGAGCCAAACCGACGGTTTTATTTTCTTCAAGGGTAATTTTACTGCTGACCAGCGGCGCATAAATATCGATGATGCCTCCGCGGCGGGCGAACTGGCCGGGCAAATCAATCTGTTCAACCTCCTCGAAGCTGTTGTCGACAAGCCAGCCGACTATTTGCTCCGGTGACAATTGTTGACTGATATTTAACCCAAGACGGCTTTGTGCAAGTGCCTGCGGTTTTGGTATCGGCTGACAAATCGCCTGTATGGAGGAGGGGATAACAAGATTATTTTGGCCTGAAAGTAATTTAAGGGCTACTCTTAATCTCTCGGCCCTGATTTCGTCGGTTGCATCGGCTATGTCGATTTGGCCTTCCCAGGCCGGCAGAGTTTCGACATTTTTGCCTCCGAATGTAATAATGTCGTCGGCAATCTTGTCGGCGTCATCGATATGCGGGCAGATGTAAAGTATGGGCCTGTTGAGCTTTTCGCAAACCAGCTCTGCCAGCATGGGCGCAAAAGATCCCCATGTCCCCTCGACTTTTACCGCCCCCTCTGATGCTTTTGCGGTCGAAAGTCGGGAGATTATCTGCGAAACTATCTGGTCTCGCAAAAGCTCCATAATTTTTATCAACGGCAGCGTTTTTATCTTAAACCTTCAATGGTTTTTTTCGCAGCCGCCACAACATTCGGAATTGTAATGCCGAATTTCTCAAAACAAACCTTGCCTGGCGCAGATGCTCCGAACGACGACATCCCGACGAATATTCCCTTATCGCCGAGCCATTTGCACCATCCCTGTTCCACGCCCGCTTCAATACCGACCCTCGCCTTAACAGCAGGGGGGATAACTGTATCCTGGTAGCTCTTATCCTGCTTTTCAAAAAGTTTCCAGCACGGCATGCTCACAACCTGCGCCTTGATTCCCTCTGCGGCCAGTTTCTCTGCCGCACCTAATGCAATCGAAACCTCCGAGCCGGTAGCAAGAAGCAATACGTCGGGCTTCTCTGCGGCAACAAGGGTGTAAGCGCCTTTGTTCAGATTGGATGCGGAAGGATATTTTTGCTGGTCGAGAACAGGTAATCCCTGCCTTGTTAGAACTAAAGCGGCAGGACCATTTTTGTATTCCAAAATAAACTTCCATGCCGCCACAGTCTCGTTGGCGTCGGCGGGGCGGAACACAAGCAGATTTGGCATTGCCCGCAAGGCAGCGAGGTGTTCTACCGGCTGATGTGTCGGCCCATCTTCACCAAGACCTATGCTGTCGTGGGTGAATACAAATATAGTCGGATATTTTGAAAGGGCTGCAATGCGAACCGCTGGCCGCATATAGTCGGAGAAAATCAAAAACGTCCCGCCATAAGCCCTTGCCAGTCCGCTGACGGCGATACCATTCATTATTGCCGCCATGGCATGCTCTCTGACGCCGTACCTTATATATCTGCCGTCATAAGCATTTTTTTGGAAATCCTTTGCACCTGCAAACCATGTATTGTTGGAAGGCGTCAAATCCGCCGAGCCGCCGAGAATCAGTGGCAGCTTCGGCATCACGGCATTTAGCACCTTGCCGGAGGCTTGGCGGGTTGCAAGCGACGTGCCCGCCTCAAATTTGGGCATAATCTCATCGAGATTTAATCCGAGCTTTCCTGCGGCGGCGGTTTCAAACTGCTGTGCAAGTTCAGGATACTTTTGAGCGTATTTTTTAAATTTTCTGCTCCAGGCGTTCTCTGTTTTTTTGCCTCTCTCTACTGCTTTTCGCGTATGGTCCAAAACTTCCTGCGGAACATAGAAAGTTTTTTCGGGGTCCCAGCCAAAATTTTTCTTGGTCAGCCTGACTTCATCCTCGCCTAAAGCAGAGCCGTGTGCATCCTGAGAATCCTGTTTGTTCGGACTGCCGTATGCGATATGTGTGCGAAGCTTTATTATTGTTGGCCGATTTTTCTCTTTTTTGGCTTTTTTCAGTGCCTTCTCAAAGGCCTCCATATCATTGCCGTCGCCGCCGACGATGATAACGTTCCAGCCATACGCCTTATAGCGGTTTGCCGCATCTTCCGTGAAAGACAGGTCGGTTTTGCCGTCGATGGTGATGTGATTGTCGTCGTAAATGACGATTAGATTGTTAAGGCCTAAATGCCCAGCCAGTGAACTTGCTTCCGAGGCAACACCCTCTTCGAGGCAGCCGTCGCCTGCGATTGTGTAGATTTTATAATCAATAATGTCCATGCCGTCGCGGTTGAAGTAACTGGCCAGATACTTTTCAGCTATTGCCATTCCGACAGCGTTTGCGATTCCCTGCCCAAGCGGTCCTGTTGTAACTTCAATCCCGGCCTGCGGCATATACTCAGGATGGCCTGCGGCCTTGCTTCCCAACTGGCGGAAATTCTTCAAATCATCCAGTGACATATTATAGCCGGCCAGGTACAACAACGAATACAACAGGGCGCAGCCATGACCTGCTGAGAGGACAAAGCGGTCGCGGTTATGCCATTGCGGATTAGCAGGGTTATGCCTGAGGTGCCTGTCCCATAAGACAAACGCCGCCGGTGCCATGCCCATAGGCATTCCAGGATGGCCGGAATTGGCCTTCTGCACGGCATCAATGGACAAAAATCGAATCGTTTGAATACAAAGTTCGTCAAGTTCCGTTAAACCAGGATTCTTTACAGTTATGTCCATTGCGAATTTCCTTTACTTCTCAAATAATAAAACTGCCAGGCACCGGACCCTATAGGATAATCGCTGACACCGCATTTCTGCAAGTATTTTTGGACTGGGTGCACGGCAAAAAGAAGTGTAAAAGTTAAAGTGTAAAATTAAAAATTGCGGACAGCCTTCGGCTGAACTTTTTTATGAAAACTGCGATTGGCAAGATGGGTAAAATTTTAAGGAAAATCGTCGTTAGTCGTTAGCGGGTAAGTAGTTAGGATGAATTTTGGGGCGTGCAAAAAGTGACAAAAACTGACACGAATTGAGCATTTTTTGACAAAAATAGTTCATTTTCTGACACTTTTATACCACTTTTTTACAAAAAAATTTGACTTTTTGACACCCCTGTTAAAAAAAGACCACCTGTGTTAAACTGTTAAAATGGGGAAGATGGGAAAGATATTTTTAGCCGCGGAGAATGGAAAAAAATTAAAAAATCATAAAAATTTCCTTGCATTATGTAATAAGGCAGCTATATTACATATTCATGCGTTCTATTATATAACAGATTTCTATTTTACGCACAGGGTTAAGAAAATGAAAAATACAGAGATACATCCTATCAACCAAGAAATGAGAACACATCGATTTAAACGGATTGCAACAAAAAGAACTAATGATATTATTCGAAAGATACATATTCTCGGCAACTGCTCGAACCGCAGTTCCTATGATTATACTGAACAGGAAGTAAATAAAATATTTGCTGCGATCGGGAAAGAACTAAAATCCGCTAATGCGAGGTTTTCATTTGGCAGAAGGAATGAGTTTAAGCTATAGTGTGTATCCATAAAGGAGGAATCATGCAGGAACATAATTACGTACAGATGCCCCAAAACGATCTTGCGCAGATTGACCAAATTGCAAAAGAATATAGTACTGGTGAAGCAAAAGGGTTAGCTCACGGTGTCCAGAAAGACGCTATACAAAACGGATTCGGTGCACGTGCAAACAAGAAAGAGGTTGAGGCGTGCAAAACTTGGGTAATGAGGTTTCGGTTGCTGAAAATAAATGGTGCTGATGCATTAGTGTTTTGGGATGAAGGAACGGTGGGACTAACAGGAGACATTTTGACTAATACTGAAATAATAGAACGTTTTGGCACAGACAAATTAGGATCAGACCAGCGATTAAGCCGCTTTTTATCACGGTATGTATCGGGCGACAATCTCGGAGCCGGTTCTTTTGGTAGGGGAAAACTTGTCTTTCATGCAGCGTCCCAAACAAAAAGCATCTTAGTGGATAGTCTTAGAGCAGATGATAAAAAATACATCGCCTTAGATAGAAAAATTCACAGTGGAATATTAAAGCAACCCAATAAACCTTTTGAAGGAGATAAAGCAAAAGAATTTATCATTCAACAAACTAAAGGTGCAGTCGTTCCTCTAACAGTACCAGGCACCAGAATAATCATCTTTGATATTGATCCAGAAATAACAACAGCATTTAACTTATCATTTACCAATCCATCAGCATCCTCTTATAAAGCTTCGTTTGCTCATATGATAGAGGAAGCGTGGTGGGAGATAATTCATAAGTTTGATGCAAAAATATATCTCCACTTGGACGGCCAAGAACTGCTAATTGAACTACACGATCCTTTATTGGAAATTATTGAAGCAGAAGATGGCCAAAAGGGCGTTCGAGTTCATAAGAAAGAAAATGTGTCTATAGCTGTTGGGAATCAGCAATATAAAATAAAAGAAATTAAAATGGTGGTAATGCCGGGCACTCTTGACGAAGAATACAGAGATATCTGGGTACAACGCAAAAGAATGAAAATAGGAAGCATTGGCAAAAATATAACCCCGCACCATAAAATAATGAATAAATTTGCCACCTATGTTATTCTCGAACCTAAATTAGAAGATTTAATAGAAAATGCCGAAGGAGTTACCCATTATGATTTCGATATTAGAGGGAGCGGAATAAGGCAGATACGACAGAGAATTAAAAGTGAATTAAACGAATTTGAAAAAAAATTGGGACTTGCGCCTATAAATGAAGATGCTGAAACACGGCGACAATTAATAGACTCGCTGAAAGAAATCAACGACATTGCCCAAGCATTAGGATTGCTTACACAAAACGATTTAGGAACCAATCGTACAGATTTAGATATCCTGCTTAAAGATATTATCCTGCCCCAAGCCGATTCTCTCAGAGTTGAAATTGGCGATGAAGTTGGCCCAATCGTATATCAATTAAGAAGTAAATCATCTACGCCTATGTTTGGTGTATTTTGCGTAGTTGGCAAACAGAAGGGGCGAGATATAACACTAATTTTTTCAAAAAAGTTAGATTTAGCGTCAGAAGAGGCAATAGAAGTTACAGTAGATGCTTTCAAAATTACAAAGAATCTTTTCGAAAATGGCAAACCGTTACAGATTGAGGCATTTTACAAAAAAGACGATTCCAATGAAATATTGGCAACCTGTCAACGCACCATATTTATAGGATGTAATCAACCTGTTTCAGAAAAACCTGCGGTCACTCTATCAGCAACGTGTAAATTTCCGCGCCGAGAGACAAGAAGAGTCGAAATGACAGATTTGATAACTGATATTAAGATTAAGGCCACAAATACAACCCCGTACAATTTATATATAGATTTGGCATATTCTGTGCGCCACTTGGAAAATCCAAAAAGCGGCAGAATGACATTGCCTTTGAGCCTTTTATTTGAAAAAAAAGATTTTCTTCTGAAACCTCAACAAGATATAATTTTTTATATTGATGATTTGTCTATAACACCTGAGATATTTGGAACAGTCCAACAAACACCTGTTGCTGTTGCTGAAAGAACTTGTGATCTTTTTACAACGGTAAGGTTATCAAGAGCTAGTATAGAACTTAATAAACCAAAAAAATACAGAATAAATAAAGTCTCAAACCGTTTTTATCTTGAAGTAGATCCGCCTGGTTTTTCAATTTTTAATGATGTTCTGACCGCAGAAGCGCCTGCTGATAACAGACAATCGTGGCATGAAGGTGACATGGAAACAGGATATCGCTTTCTCCTTAATTCAGGTCATGGAGCATATAAATTTCTAGAAAAAAGAGAAGACCCTTATATAATGAAATGCTATGCACAAGAACAAATGCTGCGTCAAGCTTATTTAATTGCATTTGAGAATGATGTATTTCGCGGTTCTGCTGAACAGTACAAAGAAAAGCTAACAGATTCAAGCACGCCTTATGAAATCGCATCGACATTTGATGAGCTTATTGGATGTGCGCTAAATGAAATGAGAAGTTGAAATGGCAGTTTTAATAAAAAAAAGCCCACATAAAGTGTATCAATCTGTAGGCGGAATTGAGGTCTCGGACAGCGAAAGAGAACAGGCAGATCGCTTGGATTCTTTTTTAGAAAATGAGATAAAAGCTTTAGTTCAACTGCTGACTAACAAAAAAACGATGCCTGACAAGAAAGGCAAAGCCTCCTTGGATGCATACTGGGAGCTTGGAAGGTGTCTAAGAACCGTAGTTGAGTCTGACTGTTTTGTTCAAAAAGCTGAATTGCCACTTTTGTGGATAAACGCAAAATCATATATCCCAGAAGAGCTGATCTATAAAGAACGCGGTCCATATCGAGAGCATTTATGGTATTGTTTTCGTCTGGCAAGTTATCCAAAAGAATTGGCAAATAAAATGAATTGGGGTGAATGGGTAACAATTTTTGATTCAAGCGGCATAAATCAAGAGCCGCGATTTGATAAATGGTTTAATGGCAAATTGAGCAAACAAAAAGACAAAGTTGAAAGGGAAGAAATAAGAATATTTGCGCCTTGTGTAAATGCAATGCTCGGAAATATTGATCATTTGGAACTTACTGATAATGAATTGTATAATTGTTATGAAGCAGCATGGCATTTAACCTCAATGTGGGCCGAAAGAACAAAAACAGAAAACTCTTTTAAGAAGAATAGAAAAGGCCTCCAAGCCAGTATTATTGACCAGTTAGGTATTCTCGATAGCATAATGGATGGAACGATGTCTAGCTATGAATACGCTATCGCTATTTTAGAAAATTAACATGGCAGACCATCTTACAAAAGAAAAACGCAGCTGGAACATGTCCCGCATTCGCAGTAAGGATACGCGGCCAGAAAAGGTTGTTCGGTCTTTGCTTCATAAAATGGGTTATCGTTTCCGACTGTATCGAAATGACCTGCCGGGCAAGCCGGATATTGTGCTCCCCAAATATAAAACCGTCATTTTTATTCATGGCTGTTTTTGGCACAGGCACAAAAGATGTAAAAGGTGTACGACTCCCTCAACAAATCAGGCATATTGGTTTAAGAAATTTGAACGCAATGTTGCTAAGGATAAGGCCAACCTAAATATGCTGAAAAAAGCCGGATGGAAAATAGTGGTAGTATGGGAATGCTGGGTGAAAAATTTAGACAGGATCAAAGCGATGCTTGAGAAAAGCATTATGCCTAAAAATTAACACTTGGTTCAACGTATTTATATTTTATACCCGCGAATGTTTTGAGAATTGCTTCGACTATAATTTTTGCCCCGGTTGGCGGAACAGCCATACCGATTTGTTTGCGCACCTGTTCTTTTGATCCCTGAAATTCAAATTTATCAGGAAATCCCTGAAGCCTTGCTCTTTCTCTGTTGGTTAATGCCCGATGTTCTTCCCAATGATATACATGCGTTCCACCGCCGCCGCTTCCGGTAACAGTGTAGGCCGGCTGGTCAGCATCGAGCCTTTTATATATATGGCTCATTCGTGCCCTCTCACATTTGAGCCGAGCATAGTCAAGCTGTTGCGAAATTTCACTGTCCGAAAGACGTTCAAATTCTTTCTTATACCATGACAAATTTTTTAGAATATTTCTTCTTTCCGATGGCGGCATTTTTGCTAATTGATCAAGATACCATGCGTTATGCCAAGGGGGTGTGAATTTTAAGCGAAGAACTACTCGAGCGTCTTGCCGTGTTAATTCACAATTTGCTGTATTTCCATTGATGCCACACAGCGCCTCGCGTGCAGTAATATGAGAGTTTGAGCTATGAGTAGGATGCGGCGCCTTAAATTCCAAATTTTGATCTTTTCTTATTCCCACGATAATATATCTATGCCTGTACTGCGGCACTCCGTAATTTTCAAATTTGTAAAGATGCGCATTTAATGCATAACCATGTTCCCCTGCTTTTTCCAATTCCCGAAATATTTTTTTGAATGCCTGCCCTGAATCGTTGGAATGTATTCCGCTCACATTTTCGGCTATAAACCAGTAAGGATTATATTGCTGAATAACATTTATTCCTGCTTGATAAAGGCCGCCATATTTCCCCTGAAAACCTTTTCGTTTTCCCACCAAGCTGAAATCGTTGCAGGGGAATCCGAAAGCTAAAGCGGTTATCGGTTCGTACTCTAAGATTTTAGAGCCGCAAAATTCCACAGCGTCTATACAGACAGCTGCGCCGCCGTGTTTTTCGGCTATATTAGTGCGGTATGTTGCGATTGCTGCCTCATCCTTGTCCACACCCCAGACAGGCTTGATGGAGAATGTTTTCCCTTTTTTTGTAACACGGGCGGTAGCTGCCCCCAAAGCAAGTCCACCTGGTCCGCAAAATAATTCGCCCAAATTAAAAACAATATTTTTTTCCATAACCGTTTCTAAATATACCAAAAAATCTAAATTATTGCCATTGTTTAAGCATCAGAAATAAAAATAGGGGGGTGATTGATTATGGATAATTGATTATTGAGGAGAGAGATTGCCATGGCCTAAATGACAGGCCTCGCAATGACAGCCCAAAACCCCTTGCAACATAAAAAATCCACCTACAAACGGCAGATGCACCCGGTCGTAGAAGCGGTTAAAGATTGACACGGATTGGCACGGGATTTACACTATTCAGCAATGGAAAAGATAGCTTTAATCCTTGTCTGCCTCTTGATAATCGCCTGTTTCGCAGGCCGCATAATCGCAGCAAAACCAGTCTCCCCAAAAAATATCATTATGACTGTCCGCGGGCCCATAGAACCCAATGCCTTTGGCAAAGCCCTCCCGCATGAACATGTCCTGGTTGACTTCATCGGCGCAGACAAAACCAGCCCGGCTCGTTATGACCCA
>Ga0315291_10003008_pt1 | contig 21818 bp, 24 predicted proteins | sample YL17G12_20_MG_FD_203070 | JGI IMG/M metagenome (GOLD analysis project Ga0315291, IMG submission 203070) | Sediment microbial communities from Yellowstone Lake, YNP, Wyoming, USA - YL17G12_20 | ecosystem: Environmental > Aquatic > Freshwater > Lake > Sediment | place: USA: Wyoming | collected... | reverse complement strand
AGTATACAAGTTGAATAAGTAATTTATCTTCTTTTGATATGCTTTTAAACGTTTTTAAAACGTCATCATTAAACGTGCTGTCATTTATTGAAAAGCATTCTGTTAATAATCCTGAATTATATGTTTCTAACGCATTAAAGCTTGTATTTATTACCCATACATTCTCTAATTTTCTTTTTCGGTACATAGTGATGAAAGTATTTTTTAATATTGCTTTAGCCCATGGTTTAAAATTAGACTTCTCTTTAAGATTATCCCTGTTTTTAAGAGCTTTATATAATGTGTCATAAACCAAATCATGAATATCATCCTTATTGCTTGAAAAATTATAAGCAACTCGTTCCAAATAAGGGATATTATCAATAACTTCTTGTTCAAAATCTCTATCCATAGTTCTGTCGTTCATATATTGCCTTTGTCACCGGTCTGTAGAGAATTATCTCAAGGAACCACCTATGCAGTACGCGCAGTTATCAAATCCTTCTCTATGAGCTTGTTCCAATGTATCAGGATTAAACGTAACAATATACTTCGTTTTAATTTCATCAATCTGGCAGTTTCTGTTTTCATAATCAAGGTCATGAACTTCATTCTTTCTTTTATTGCCAATGTAACGCTTCGCATTAAATGGAGCTCTATACCTGCGTGCCATATTAAGCCCTTTCAAATTTGTGTTGGAAAATTTGTATAATTTTCCTGTTGCATTTTGAAAAAATTTTTATTAAGTAAAGTATATAAAATATGGTTTTTCATCTATTTTAAAAATATTTTATGAGAGTATAACTAAATTTTCAAACAAGAACAACAGGAAAAATGAATGAAAATTCCAACGCTTTTTTTCAACGGTAAAATATATAACCTCAGGGAGGCTATCCCAATATTAATGAGACAGATTATTGAAGAGGATATTTCATTGCTTCCTGATTCCGGGCAAAATGTTAATCCGTATAGATATTTGAGTGAAAAACTAACTAATCTGAAATCGAGAACTGTGACTGAAAAAGCAATAAGAAGCTGGTGTTGTGATAAAGATACTTATGGAGCCTGCCCCACGCTTGAAGATTTTTTCCTGATTATTCAAATAACGAAATCCAAAAGGATTTTACAATTTATTGGGAGCCTTATTGATTTAGAGACTCCGGAAGAGCAAGCTAATATCTGTGGCTCAATTTACGAGGAAATCGGCGATGTTATTCTGGAAATGGGGGCAAAGCTCAAAAGCCTTGCATCACAATATAAAAATGACTTTAACGAAACAACAAAGAAAAATTCATACTAATGGAGGTGCATTATGCCGTACAAAATCTCGGGTACAATAATCGAGGCGATTTTTGATGACAAAGCCCGGCTTATCAGATTAGCTCCCAAAAAAGACGAGTTTCATGTTACAGAAATTTCAGAAGAAGAGGCAAAAATTGTTAAAAGCAATGGCGAATGTGTCAGTGAAAAGAAAGGAGAAAATGGAGATGAAGGGAAAATATATTGTACAACCGATGCTTTCTGCGAAGCAAATATGCCTCCATGGTACCCACTTTTAAGAAAATGCATTAAAGATTCACATGGTAATTGTATATGTCAATATGTTTATGGGCCTGAGTAATAGGGAAAATAGTGTTGAGGTTGGCTTATGCTAAATTTCTTAATTGCTTTACTGACAGCCGCTTCTTACAATTCCGGCTACTTTTGGCCAATGTTATTTATCGCTATTGCTTTTTGGCGACTTAAAAGCAACAGTATAAAAACATTGTTTTGGCTTTCAGCATTAATAACTGTAATTGGAGAATGCTTAATCCTATTAAAAATATCCGAAGCGTTTGTAACATCTTTACTTATTTTTCAGCTTGGATTATGCGCAGTAAGCATTTTAATCAATGTATATAAGGTATTCAAAAGAAAGCCAATTTATGATTATGTATTCTTCTGCATAGAGCCGGTTCTTTTATTTATCTTCAGTTCATATTTCCAGCAAGCTCATTTGTTTTTCATTAGCTTGAAAAAGCTGTTTTTAATTTACCTTCCTTTACAAGCCATAGTGGCACTTTGGGAGTTGTTTGGCATTAAGATTGAGATAACAGAGAATGAGTTTGCTTTTGGAATATGCCCGCAGTCGCCAATAGACAAGTTACTCAATGAAACATGGATTAAGTTCCAGATTAAACTTGCCTTTTTATCAGGGATTGTTAAATCCAAGAAAGATCTAAAAAACGAAATGAAGAATAACGGGAATAAAAAAGAAACAAATTGGAGGAAAGTGAAAATATTTTAAGTCCAAGTCTATTTTAATTTCAGATTTTTCAATTTGTGTTGAAATATTGCGTTGGAATTCCAACGCAAAATTCCTATTGATTATGTGAAAAATTATACTAAATTCTTGCATAGGGAGCTTAAATATTGATGAATTGAGTAGTCATTACTTATATTCACTGATGAGATGAGAGATGTGGTTATGAAGTATATAAACGTTCTTAAGTGGGTATTAGTTATGGCGTTTTTCCTAGTCTTTTTAGCATCCGGTATCGGGAAGCTGATGGAGCCGGCTCCTGCGGCAAATGCTCTTGTTATGGTTTTCGGTGTTCCGTTCTCCCTTGCTGTTTTTGCAATATTCATTGTCTCAAATGGTGAAATTCTTCTTTCAGTAATGTTGATGTTTAAGCGGTTTCAGTCATTAGGAATGACGCTACTTGTTCCCGCGGTTCTGGTTATGTTTCTTGTATTCTTGCTATATGTTCATTTCAAAGGAATAATTCTTGATGATTGTGGTTGTTTCGGCGGATTATGGAAACGAACCATCCCGGAAGCGATTATAGAAGAGATAATATTTTTGGCGTTATGGTCACTTTACTTTATTATAAGATATAGGCAGATGCCGGAGATAATTAATAATCTGTGTCTCCCATAATAAAATTATATTAATATATTTAAAAAAATGTACCATATTATAAATAAATAATAAATATGATAAGATATAAAAAACATATTATATTATATTGTGTCACTATATTAATTCTTACGCTAAATGTATTGATGATTAGAAACTTATTCTTTTCGGATAGTGTAAGAGGGGAATCATATCGAAAATTGAAGGAAACTGTTATTCCCAACGATGCTGAAATAATGAAATATGCTAAAACTGTTTTTAATGTAGAAGATAGTATAGTTATTAATACTGAGATATTCAATAGCAACAAAAAAGAAGTGATATTTAAAAATAATATATTGGGTTATGCGTATATTGTAATTGATACAATTCGTTGTTCTACTTGTAGTAATGTTGATTTACTTTTGTTTGTAGATAAAAATTACAATATAATAAATATAACATTTTTAAGGGATGTTATAGAATCATTAAAAATTGTGCCTTTAGCTGATCTTGAAATATATACTGCGAATTTTATTAATAAGAATTTATTAAAAGATGATTTTAATACGATTGTTCAGAATAAAAAGTTTTCGAGACATGCTACAACAATGAAGAAAGATATATTAAAAATACAAATGCTATTAAAATTGGAAAATTGGTATATAAAAAATGAGTAAGAAAATAAAGATAATAGTGTATGTTGTTTTTGTGTTAAATATTCTTTATGGAGGATTGTTCTATTATAATTATTTTCTTATAAAAATGGAAAAAAATGTTGATAGGGATACAAAAGATGAAGTGGTGACACTTACAAAAAGGGATTCATTGTTTTTTCCTTATGGATATGAAATAAATTATTCATATGGCGATACATTTTATGATAAATTAAACAAAATTAATAAAAAAGAGGATAAGGGGAACATATATTTATTTATTAATAATGGAGATGATGAAAATTTAGTTATTAAATTATTAATGGATATTGTAAATATTAATAATAAATATAAAAATATATTAACTGTAAATGTATATATAGTTGATGAAAATAAGATTAGTTTATATTATGAAAATATATTATTAAAAAATAATATGGTTGTAAAACATATTAGCGAAGAAACATTAGAAAAAAATTACAATATATCAAAATATTGGCTTGACTTTATGATAATAGTTGATAAACATAATAAAATAAAATATGCTGCTCGAACCTGTAACTATTTAATATTGGATTACATAATTGAAAAAGAGCTAATTAAAAAATATTAATTAATAGTTAGGATTATAAATGTATAAATTTGTTTGCACATTAATTTTATTGACTTATTCTGGATATTCGTATTCACAAGATAATTACATTGCAAAAAATGAAAATATATATATAGAAAATATAAATATACCCTATTTAATAGATATTAGTCATAGTAATATAATTGTAATAAATACTCCGAAGCAAAAAATTACAACAATTGATTCATTAATATATGTATATGACAATAGAGGTAAATTAATAAAAAAGTTCGGATCTTATGGCCAGGCTCCTGGAGATTTAATGCTCCCTGTAAATATTAAAACCGATGAATTGGGGAATATATACATTTATGATGACTGGTTAAAAAGAATGACAGTATATGATAGAAATGGAAAAGTAAAAACTGTATTCAAAGTGCAAGGCAATAATACAACAAGTTATATAATAAGTAATGGAAATATATATATAAATCTTCCGAATACCGGATATTGTATAACAAAATATTTATTAAATGGTCAAAAATCAAGTTCTTATATAAAGATAAAGAAATATAATTCTAATGAAAATTTGAATTATGTATTTAATGAAGGTTCAATAATATTAACTGAAGATTATAAATTATTTTTATTATGCGATTATATAATGACCGTAAAAATATGTAATAGCTTAAATAAGAAAGAAGAATATATTGAAAAAAGTTATTCTGACATAATTAAATATTTCGCAGTGCCTGATAATTATATTAATCCAGAAAAGCAGGATGTTATAGGCAGGTCATTCAGAGATATAATTGGCAGTATTTTGAATTATAAGAATAAATATTATATTGTTATAGACCGTAATTATATTAAATACAATGATATAAATGAATATACAGCAGGAATTATACTAGAATTTAATAAAGATTTGACTTTTAATAAATTAATTACAATAAAAAGAGAAAAAGAAGTTAAAAACACATTTATTAGCAACATAAAAGTGATAAATGATTTTATTGTTTTTACTTTATATAATGACAATAAAATATATTTATTAAAATAATGTATTCTGTTAATGGGAAAAACCAATAAGGAGAACAAAAATGGTTACAATAATTAAAAGAAACAGAATGCTGTCATTAATATTTACATTAATGCTGGCATTAAACTTTTCAATTGCTTTTACAGCATTTTATGTAGAAGAAGCTGAAGATATTGTAGATGGTGAAGAACCTGGTACGTCGTGGTGTTGCTGCTATAAACTTAATACAAATGAAACATATTCACCGGAACTAAGTTTCTATTATAATGATGCAATGAGTCCATTTTTTGAATCAAGTACTACTGTACAATACAAGTCATCTATAAAAGATGCTCTCTCACTAATATTTTTAGGAGGTGAGGAGTGGCACCAATGCGACGATCAATGTAAAGCCGCCATGGGATCAGAATGGACAAGTTGTGGCAATATTAAACCTTGTGTGTCAACTGAAATATTGTGGAATTGGCCATATGATTATCGTTGTGACAGAAGGTGCTATCAAGAAGGTGGTGGGTATGAAGCAAAACAATGTTCTAAAGGTCGTCCAGAAAGGTAATCCATTATAATATAATATTCCCATTAACAGAATACGGGGGAAGATGAAATTAATGCATTTTCCCCATTTGCTTTTATAAAGAGGAGGTTAAAATGAAAAAAGCATATTTAGTAATATTAAACATAGTGAGTATTTCAATCATTATACCGAGTACTCGGGATGGAAGTCAGGTGTATGGTAAACAAAAGAATAATATTGAAATAATACAACGGGCAAATAGAGTTGAGATCTCATTAATAAAAACAATTGGAGGACAAGAGGAACAGAATGAAAAATATATATTAAATCTATCCAGGGATGTATCTGTTGATTTAAATAAGAATTTATATATTGTAGACAATGGTGATTTTGCAATAAAAAAATATAATAATAAATTTGAGTATGTATCAACAATCGGCAGAAGGGGTCAAGGACCGGGAGAATTTAATTATCGTCCCTGGTATATTAATATTGATAATAAGGGATATATGTATGTCTTTTTATTACAAAGTAGTTCATATTATTTCATCTTAAAATTAGAAAGTGATGGAAGAGAAGTACAAAGGAATAGAATGGCAGTATTTAATCCTGGAGTTAATAAACCAAGAATACTGAATAATAATGATAAAATAATAATGCCTATACATCGTTTTACTGAAGAAATGGTTAAAGAAGCAAAGGAAAAAGGATTGGATATTGAGAAAGAATATCCGTTATTAGGAATAGGAATATATGATATCCCCAAAATATCAGATTCAATTAATCCAATAACTCCTTTAAAATATATTTATATTAAAGGAAAAAATAGTGATGATCCAATTACTGTCGGAATAAATGATACTCATTTTACAATAGACAAAGATGATAATATTTATGTTGCCTTTAGATATCAAAATAGAATTGAAAAATATTCAAATGAAGGTAGTTTTCAAAGTACTTTTAAATTAAATAAAAAATATGAAGAAACAAATAAAGCAAAAACAGTAGATATAATTGAAAATGGCGTAAAAACCGGTGTCAGGATTATTATGAATAATTTTTCAAAATGTATTGATGTTGACAATAAAGGTAGGATATGGATATTGACAGAAAACCAGCCGGAAGAAGAGAAAGATTATAAAGATATGTCAAAATTAGATGAAATAAGAAGAAAAAGGGAAGAAATAATTGTATTAGATAGAGACGGGACAGAATTAAGTGTAATTCCTTATACTTCTTTTAATTCAGGGCAATACTTTAGGATATACAATGACAAATTATATATTATCAACAGTACTTCAGAAAGAGCGGTGTATATATATCAAATTGTTGAAAAGTAATATAATGTATTATTTTTCCTGAAACTGGACATAATTGGGATAATAAATAAGTTGGGGTTCTTCCGGTTAGGTGGTAATTTAATATGATAAAGTGGAGGAATCGCAATGAGTAAGCCAAGTTTAGTCCGAAAAACAGTATAAAGAATATCCGAGTTCTAATATTGAGTTTTAAATTGTTCTAATTGACTATAAAGAAATTTTCTGACGAAACATTTATATCCAACCGCTTTTCCTTTTAATTGTGATCTAAAATCTGGAATCAGCCTACGGAAGAAGAACTTGCAATAATCCCCGCACTTTACTCTACTGAGAAGATTCCTTTCAAAGACAAGCTGATATACGAACATTTTTATATATTCAAATCTGACTGGTTTATAGCTGAGTTTTGCCCCAAAAGCCGGATAATGTTTGGCTTTGCAATTTTGAATGATGATTACCAGATGGCGGAATGGGGCAATATTGATTACAGTGAATTGCTTGATTTAAAGGTGCATGGATTTGAAGTCAGGCGGGATATGGACTGGTATACTAAAAAAGCAGGACTTGTTGAAAAGATTTTTAAAGCGGGAGGGATATGATTACTTAATCAAAGTATATGAAATATGGAAAGCGAGACAAAACAAAGTAAAATTGGGAAAGGTTTAGAAGAGATGCTATTTTATTTACTTAAGCCAATACTAATTTACCCTGGGGGAAAGAAGCCGTCTTGTCTTTCCGATTATAAGGAGTTGATGAAAGAAAGATGGTTTGATCATTATTATAATGTAAGAGATTATAAATTTCCGACTGATAGTGAAATATTGATATATTTGAATAGCATACCTGAAAACATTCATTTTGAAAAGAAAAATGATATAAAATATTTTATAGGATTTCGACAAGCAAGAGATGAGTTCCGGAAATATAGAAATGATTTGGCATATGAAAGATTGGTACATCTGCTTCATGTTGATGGATTTAGAATTGTAAAGAAAAACAGAGTAAAATTAACCAAAGAAGGACGTATTATATCAGGTAGATGGGGAAGCTCATATTATCCTTTTGCAAGAAAATATTGGAAAATTCAAAGTGAAGAGTATAGTACAATGGTTGCTAATAATTATTTAGAAACAATTTTAGGTTTTCCACCGAAATTAATAGAGGTTTCTTTAATTAAAGGGAAAATTGTTAAAGAATAATGAAATGGTTATTATTGCTTATTAAGTATTGAAATTAATTGTTCCAAGTTTTTTGATAATGATTTATTTTGTCTTCTTATGATATGTATTTCCATTGAAGGTAAATCGCTTTCTAAATCAAATACTTTAAAAATATTGTTTTCTTCTGGCAATATTATTTCTTCTGGAACAATGGATATACAACAGTCTTTCCTGACTAAAGCTTTCATTATTTCTATGCTATCACATCTATAGACGACATTTAACCGTGAAATAAGTTTTTTTGTGGCCAATCTTTCAGGATTGTTGCGGAATGCAATTGGTATATTTCTTAAATCGGTTAAGGATAGCTCTTTTTTATTTATGTTGATTTTATTTAAAAATCTGGATTTATGATTAAAGATCACTTTCCATTTTGGGCTATAACATATACCTTCATCAATTATTTTTGACGGGAATTTGTCAAAAACTTTAATGTCTACCAAACCTAAATCGACTTCGCTATCTTGAATCATTCTTACGATTTGATTGTGAGGACATGCTTTTAGATCAATATATATTTTGTAATCATTATCTTTTTCAAATTTTTTTAATCGCTCGGGTATGAAATACAATTGAGTCACTAAGTGAGCGGCAATTGAAATTTCAGTATATACTTCTATATATTCCCTGAACTTTGTATTAATATTTTGAATATCATTCATTAAATCTTTAAATTTGTTAATAAAATCTACTTCATCGATTAACTTTCTAAGCTCTTCGCCTGCTTTGCTAAGTTTATCATGTGGTCTACTGTCAGTTTCCCACAATTCTATTTCTTCATCCGAAAGTATTTTACTTAATTTATCAAAAGTATCATTGATTCTGCTTCTTCTACCAAGAGTTTTAATTCCATACTCATCCAGCGCCTTTTCTTTGTTAATATCAATTGATAAATATTCATCTTCAGCTTTTTCCGGAGTAGTTGCACGAAATACCAATAAATATATCAATTCATCAAGAAATTTATCGTATTTTGTTTTCATAAATTACTCCATTGATAGATTTAGAATATTTTTTCTAAATTTAGAAAATTAACAAGATAATTGCATAATAATTTAGCAAAAAGTATATTCTTGTAATAAAGTAAGCCACGTCAGGGCAAGTGACATGGCTTGAAAAAACAGGCTCGGGTGGAAACCAAAGCCATTACTTTTTTCAATTTAATACAAAGTTCTTCTTAAGTCAAGTCTTTTTGGTTTCCTACCTTCCGAGCCTGCAAAATATCAATCATAATTTAAAGGAGGTTTGCCGTGAATACAAAAGACAAACTTGCATCTTTGCTGTCGTTAGTTAATAGCGGCGGATTAACTGAAGGATCAAAAGGCGGACAGGGTCTGGATATTGATAAAATGAGCCGTGAGCTAACGAAAAAAGTTGAGCAGCTTGCTAACTGGTATCCAAACCTGCATTTAAATCTCACTGTGAATATCAACATTAGCGATGCGTTCAAGTCTATGGCGATTGTAAACAGCATGAACACTTCAAAAACTGAAACTACGAACAACGTTGACGTTAAGATGATTAAAGATAGCAATAATACAACCAGAACTGATTTATTTCTTGCAAAGGACAGTTTCAACGATTTGCACAGGTCATTTGAATTTCAGGACAAGCGTCTGACTTTAATAAACGACAACAAGAGGATTTCAAACACTTTGGATATCAGCAAAAAGAATACGTATTTGTTTTTTCAAAGCGCTGTAAACCAGCTTATGGATTCCGATAAAAAACAGGCGTTATTCAAGCTTTTGGAAAATAAGAAAAAAGAAGAGGAAGAAGAGGAATAAAGTAAACAAACAACAGCAATCCATTTTAATATTAAAAGGAGAAAAGTTCTATGAATAAGCGCGAAACATTAAAAGCCCTTGCAAAGGAATTAATTCCTTCAACAAAGGATAAGAAGGCAAGAAAAAATCTGGAAGAAATGTATTCTGACATAGACGAGATGGATGACAGTGAGATTGAAGAATTATGGAATTACGTCAAGAATGAAAATTTATTTAAAGGCGTTAATCCAAGTATTATTCCGCCGGAATTTAGAGATATTGCAGGAATTTCTTCTCCAAATGGCAATAATCAAAACGGTAATATGGATGTTAATAATGTTATCCGATACAAAGGTAAGGATATAATTTCAGAGTCCAAAAAGGTTATAGTCCAGAATGATGAAGAAGGCACTCCAAGAATTAAAGAACAGCACATTAAGGTAATAGACTGCCCGCACATTTCCCGGAACCCCCAACTTGTTTGCCCATACTGCGATAGCCTTCTATGCGGAGATGAGGAAACCGGATGCTCTATTTATACATGTTGCGTATGTAAAAACGGTTCGTGTAGAAATTGTTCAGATCTTATTGTTGGAACAGAGACAGGAAAAGTGTACAAAACCTATCATGGCGAGCACAGCACATGGTGGTACAGGCTATGGTATTAGGATAAAATATGGGAATTCTTGAAGAGCTATTAAATAATCCGGAACAATTTGACACATTTTTAAGGCATGTTTTTAACAATCCCAGCAAGAGGGAGCGTTACCGGAAACTGCTTGCATTATCTGCAACTGAAGGATTTCCCTTTTTCAAACAATATGTTCAGTCATTGATTGTTGAGCCCGGATTAAAGAAGATTCAGGAAGCTTCACAAAATCCGTTTTATTGCGAGATTCCTGATGAATATCTTTTGGGAATTATAGCTGGAAACCTGGCATTAGATCCCAAAATATTGATTCGGCTGTATATCGAAAGATTAAGCGGTTCTATTTTAATATCAGGAGCAACAGGTTCAGGAAAAACCAATGTTCTGCTTTGGTTGCTTAAACAGATTGCTGATAATTATAAAAATACTAATGTGAGATTTCTCGTTATTTCATCGAAGCAGAATTGTGAGGAAAGGGCATTACTGGATAAAGTTACTATGGATTCCGTTTATTTTTTGGATAAAAAACTGTTTGCATTTAATCCCCTGCAACCGAGTGCGGAATTCGATTATAAATTACAAATAGCTGATGTTGCAAGATGTATATCAACGGAGCTTGGTCTTTATGAAGCAGGGCAATTGTATTTTCAAAACAAGCTCATGGAGTTTTGTAATGGCAGGAAAGCAACACTTAATGAATTTGTTGAATGGCTGAATAAACATCCAGAAAAAAGCAGGGATTATGCCGGATACAGGGATCGGGTTCTTGTAAGGCTAAATTCGGTTATGGATGAGATTGGTAATATATTTGATTATGAAACCGGATTGGACACGGAATTTATAACCGAGAACATCATAATCGAGATTCCTTGTTCATCCACGTTTATTATATCATTGATAGCTTCTTTGATATTGATGAGAGTTTACAGGATTAAATCATCTCAACCTGATTTTAAATATTATCGGAATATTTTGGTTTTTGAAGATATTTATGACGCTTTAGCAAGAAAGGACAGCCGTGATTGAACCTTCAGTATTTCAGTCAATGGTGAATATAATAAGATATGCAAAAATTCACCTTGTTTTTCTGACTCAGGGAGTAAGATTGCTTCCCGCTAATATCCGTGAGGCTTGCTCAGTCATCATTGCCAAAAGAATGAACGATTTGTCAGAGGTAAATCCGTTAAGTCAAATGATGATGCTCAATACAAAAGAGCAGCAGGAATTCATTATAAATATGGAAATTGCTGATGGAATTTTTATCAACAAGGAAGTTGCCGCAATTCCTGTTCATATTTTGATACCCTTATTTCCTGAAACCCAATTGACAGACAATGAAATAGAGGTATTGCAGGATTATTACAAGAATACAATTCTTAAAAACGTTAGAAAGCGCGACACTTCCCACAACATTGAGCAGGATAAAGAAGAATTATCGTATGAAGAAACTCTTTTGTTAAATGATCTTAAGAAATTCGCTTTTGATTTTCAGTCGGAGCGCTCTTTAAGGCTCAATATGCCGGAAAGATACATTAATGAAAATCTTGAATCCCTGGCTGAAAAAGGATACTTACAGAAGCATGATAAAATCAATCTCGGAAAGGGGCAGGGACAATTTCAGCTTTACGTTTTTACTCAAAAAGCTGTGAGCGGGTACGGAAAACAGGAAATAAAAGGCAAAGGTTCTATTGAACATTCATTCTGGCAATATAGATGTGCCAAATATTTTCTAAATATAAAATATAATGTTGAGATAGAGCACTTTTTGTCAAATGAAACAAATGAATCAATAGATGTCATTGCATTCAATAATGAAGAGAGAATAGCAATCGAAATCGAGCTTAACGATACGCCGCATATAATAAACAATATAACTAAATGCGTTAGGGCAGGTTTTAATAAAACAATTGTTGCCGTTTACGGCTCACAATTGATGAAAAGAATACAGAGTATGATACTGTCAAACATTGAGTTAGAGCAGTATTTAAGAGAGAGTAGAATTGAAATAAAAATGCTTAACGAATTTTTACAATAGAATAAGAATATCCAGAGGGGTGGCTTCGCCACATATAGGCGGGGATACCCCCGCAGATAAAAAAGAGATGATAATAAAGAATACAAGCAGTTTAACCAAAATAAATATAAAACAAGGCTGTGTAAATCGGTTGGAAATACATAAAAAAGTACAATTAGGTTTCTCTGGTAAATTATAAACATTGATGATCAGCCATATATTATGGCACAATTCACTATGCAGGATATTCTGAAATATATACAAATTGAATTGGAAGAGTATACACCTGGACAGTTTCGGGGTAAATGCCCTTTTCATGAAAGCGATGACAACGGGAAGCACACCTCTTTCCATTTAAACTTTGATCGGGGATTCCATTGTTTCAGGTGCGGAGCTTCCGGAGGACCAATTACTTTTATTAAAGATTACTTTAAACTTGAGCGATACTGGGACGCACACAAGTATATCTTCAATAATTTTCATATTAAAACCGATCGTTTTGAGTCGTGGGAAAAGATGTTGTTAGAACCCTATGAAAACTATTTAAGAAAGCGCGGAATCTCAGAAGAAACGGCACAGCATTTTAATCTGTCAGCCTGTTTATACGGAAGGTATAAAGACAGGATAAAAATACCAGTTATTTTTAACAATGAAGAAGTCGGTTCTGCATACAGGGCTATAAAGGATATGGAACCGAGATATCTTTTCAATAAGGGCTTTAAACGTAGTGAGTATTTATATAACTTCGATTCCGTCAGTAAGAATGATAAAAAGATTTTGCTTGTAGAGGGTTTCTTTTCAGTGTTTAAGTTGCACGAATATGGAGTAAAGGCAATTGCATCTATGAGCTGCAACGTATCAGACCGTCAATATGAAATGTTATTTGAAAAAAGACTGCCTGTTTACGTTATGTTTGACGGAGATGAAGCAGGAATCAGGGCTGCTGAAAAAGTTCAAAAAGCTTTGCATGATAAACTTGAAACAAGAATTATTCAATTGCCATCAGGCAGACAGCCGGATGAATTGAGTAAACGCGAATTGGAATCCATTATAAAGAAATATGGAATCTGAATTTATACAACAAATTATTGAGGTGATTCGTTCGGAAGTTATTGATAAGGTGAAGCCAAAGGAATGGATGGATATTAATGAGGCTTCCAAATACCTCGGAATGACTGTTAACACAATATACAAATATGTTAGCGGAAATAAAATCCCGTTTAGGAAAATTCCCGGCTCAAATTTAATAAGATTCAGGAAAAAACATCTTGATGCCTGGATGGAAAGTAAAGGTAAAATAAGTTATTAAAATGGCATGGCTTGTCAAAAAACCGAAAAAGGAAGGATTTACTTATTACATTGCCTACAGAGTAAAAAAAGGCAGTAAGAATGTAGTACACACAAAAACGACAGATACTGACAATAAGAAATTAGCCCGGAAACTATTAATTAAATTTGAAGAAGAGCAAATCCAATATGAAGGTTTAAGACGAATTGAACTGTCGGATTTTATCAGACTTTACGAAGGTTATGTTACTTTTCAAATTGCCAAAGACCAGAAATCAAAAAGGACATATATTTTGGAAAAAAGCTGTTTAGAAAAATTGTTGGATAGTTTTGGAAATTTTTATCTGGATTCTTTTAATTCTGACATGGTAAATGAATATAAAGAAACACGGCTTTATTCAATTTCTCCCACTTCTGTCAACATCGAATTGAGATCCCTACGTTCAGTTTTTAGTTATGCCTTAAAAAAGAAGTATGTTAAAGAGAATCCATTTTCTTGTTTTGAAAAAGCAAAAGAAGAATCGAATGAGCTTCCATTGTTTATGAAAATTGAGGAAGTTAAGAAAATTTTATCAACAATTGAAGCCTCAAAAGATTATTCATTTTTAAAATACGTTTTGTTTTTGTTACATACTGGAGCAAGAAGAAACGAAGCATTGAATATTAAAAAAGAACATATAGACTATGAAAAAAGACGAGTTTCTTTGATAAAAACAAAGACTAAAAGACCACGATACGTTCCGATAGATGATGTCGTGTATGAGATTGTAAAGTCAATGCCTGACGATGAAGAATTTTTATTTAATTATCATTATGACACGGTTACGCATAAATTTAAAAAATACATCAGGAAAGCTGGATTACCGGATAATTACTCTCTGAAAACAACGAGAAAAACATTCGCATCGCATTTGGTTATGCAGGGAATCAATTTAACAACAGTTCAGGAATTACTTGGACATTCTTCACCAGAAACAACAAGAAAGCATTATGCAAAATTAGCGGATGAGCATTTGCAGCAGTCGGTGAAAAAACTGCCATATTAAAATATGCATGTCTTTTTGCATGTCTTGAATTTACAAAGAGGTTTGTAAGTATATTAATAATAAGATATTATTGTGTCTTTACCTTTTGACTTCGGATCAGAAGGCCGCAGGTTCGAGTCCTGCTGGGCGTACTAGCTTCTAATCCATATCGTTATGGATTTTACTTTCCGTATACCCGCGGGTCAATGCGGTACTTTTGAACTACCGGGTAGCCGTCTTTAGGGGTAGTAAGCTTATAAAGATAACCGTTTTTAATTGTTCCGTAGATGTATTCAAAGGTTATAAAGCGGCTTACTTCTTTTCCTGATTCCGAATTTATTACGGTAACAATGTATTTTATGCTTCCTTTTTCTGCTGTATCGTTTATTAAAAATATATAAGCACCGTCAGATTGCAACGCCGTAAACATCGGCTTATATTTTCTCTGTTTTAGTGCATTCTCAATTCTATTATACATATCTTTCTCTTCATCACTCAATTTATAAGAAATATCGAGTTGAGGGTATCGTTGTTTCATTCGCTCGGCACTTTCTTTTCGTAATTTTTCTCGATAAGACGGATTGTATTTTTGAATTACAGAATCCGGTATTGCTTCAAGCTGATAGGTAACGGCAAAATAACTTGCAGTATTACCTGCTGGCGAAAGAATATGGAATGTCAGTTGAGCGTTAGTATTGGAAAATGCTACATCGTGGAACGTGTGAGTATAAAAGATTTTTGAGCTGGATATAATAGCGTACCATAACCTTCCTAACATCTCAGCTATTTCAGAACCAAACCCTCCCTGTATTTTATAAGTAAATATTTCTTCTTTCCGATACTTTGCTAAAACCGATAATTTATCCACATTAGTATAGAATAGATAATCGTAGTATTCATCTTTCTCATTAAAGTTCTCAGGTGCGACGGTACTCTGCGTTATAATTATTTCCTTTTCGTTAAGGGCGAATATTTTTGCATTAAAAGCTATATTTCCAAGATTAATCTTATAATCATTTTTTATTGAATTGTATGCAGGGATTGATAAATAACGTATTTTATCAATTAATTTATTCGCCGGGGAAAAGATACTATATGACTGGGATTCGGAAACGGTTAACCAGCCGGTGGGAGATATGAAGAAATTTCTAGGCGATTCATTAAATTCACCCGGTCCCTGACCCCTTCCGCCGAAAATCGCTTTTGGTTTGCCATTTTTATCAAAAACCTTAATTTTGAATTCATCGAAAACGTAGATGTCTCCTGCATTATTAACCGCTAAACTTCTCGGCTGAGCGAGTAAATATTCGTCAGGGACATCTTTATCCCCGAACTGCAGCTCTAACGTAAAGACATTTTCTAACGGTTTTTGCGGCGTTTGTCCTAAAGCAATTGACAAACAGCAAAGTAAAAGGCCGGCTTCAAGGACTGCTGATAATATTTTTTTCATAGCAACCTCTCAATATTTTATTTTCCATACACCCGTGGGTCAATGCGGTACTTTTGAACTACCGGGTAGCCGTCTTTTGGAGTAGTTAGAACATATCGGTAACTGTTTTTAATTATATCGCCAGAGATGGATTCAGAGGTTATAAATCTGCTTACTTCTTTTCCTGATTCCGAATTTATTACGGTAAAAATGTACTTTTTGCTTCCGCTTTCAACTTTATCATTTATTAAAAATATATAAGCACCGTCAGATTGCAACGCCGTAAACGGCGGCTTGTATTTTCTCTGTTCGAGTGCATTCACAATTCTATTACACATATCTTTTTCTTCTTTACTCATTTTATATGAAGAACCACGAAGTTCTTTATTTGATTTCTCTACATAAGATGGATTGAAACTTTTAATAACTGAATCCGGTATTGCTTCAAGCTGATAGGTAACGGAAAATTCACTTGCAATATTACCTGCTGGTGAAACAATATGGAATGTCAGTTGAGCGGTCGTATTGGCAAATGTTACATCGTGGAACGTATGGGTATAGAGGATTTTTGAGCTGGATATTATAGCGAAGCGTAAAGTTCCGAGCATCGAGACTCCATTCAGCCCGCCCGGGAAAATAAATATGTCTTCATTTTGATACTTTGCTAAAACCGATAATTTATCCGCATCGGTGTAAAATAGATAATCATAGTACTTGTTTTCTTCATTGTAATTCTCAAACGCGGCGGTACTCCCTGGTATAATATATTCCTTTTCGTTAAGAGCAAATATACGTATACTAATTCCACTTCCAAGATTAATTTTATAATCATTTTTTATTGAATTGTATGCGGGGATTGATGAATAATGTATTTTATCAATTAATTTATTTGCCGGGGAAAAGATACTAAATGACTGCTGTTCGGAAACGGTTAACCAGCCGGTAGGAGATATGAAGAAATTATAAGGCAATAAATTGAACTCTCCCGGTCCCTGGCCCCTTCCGCCGAAAATTGTTTTCGGCTTTCCGTTTTTATCAAAAACCTTTACTTTAAACTCGTCGAAAACATAGATGTCTCCTGCATCATTGACGGCTATTCTGTACGGCCGTGCAAGCAGGTACTCACTTGGTACATCCTTATCCCCGAACTACAGCTCAAGCGTAAAAACATTTTCTAACGGTTTTTGCGGCGTTTGTCCTAAAGCAATTGACAAACAGCAAAGTAAAAGGCCGGCTTCAAGGACTGCTGATAATATTTTTTTCATAGCAACCTCTCAATATTTTATTTTCCATACACCCGTGGGTCAATGCGGTACTTTTCAACGATAGGGTAGCCGTCTTTTGGGGTGAATACTCTATAACAATATCCGTTTTTTATTACTTCGGGTATCGGTTCTTTACTTTTAAAACTGCTTACTTCTTTTCCAGTTTCTGAGTTAATTACAATTCCTTTATATATTTTGCTTTTGTTCTCTATCATATCGTCTATTAAAAACAAATAAGTTCTGTCGTTCCGCATTGTTGTAAACAAAGATTTGTATTTCCGCTGTTTGAGGGCTTTTTCCATTCTGAGATACATTTCTTTCTGTTCGTCAGATAATTTTATATTAGGGGTTGTCGCTTGAGGATTTGTCTTTTTTCTTTCTTCATTTAATTGTTTATATAATTTTTCAATATAATCTGGATTGGCTTTTTTAATTACGGAGTCTGGTATCGCCTCAGGTTTATAATCGAGGGTAAATTCACTTTCAAGTTTATTTGATGGAGTAAAGACGTGGAATTTCAGTTTTGCATTATCATCCGCTAATGTTACGTCGTGGAACGTATGAGTATAGAGGATTTTTGAATTGGTTATGGGAGTATAAAAAAACCTGCCTAATATTGGACTCCCATTGCTTCCGCCTGAGGCACCTGTTCCGGTAACTTTTTTATGAGTAAACGTGTCTTCGTTCCGGTATTTAACCAAAACCGATACATTATCACTGTTTGCATAAAACAGATAATCGTAATATTCATTTTCATCGTTATAATTTTCAAAATAACAGGTGCTTCCCTTGATAATCCATTCTTTTTCAGTAAGAAAGAATATCGTATAATCGGATGCACTAGAACGGGACGGCATTTTGTAATTATTCTTTAATGAAGTAAAAATTGTGCTTGATGAAAAAAGTCTTTTATTAATGAATTTATTAATTGGGGAGAAAATGCTGTATGACTGACTATCGTAAACGAAGAGCCCGCCGGCAGGAGGTATATATAAATAAGAAATGGTGTTACCTCTAAATTCACCGGGTCCTTCTCCTTTTCCGCCAAATATCGTTTTTGGTTTGCCATTTTTGTCATAAACTTTTACTTTAAACTCGTCGAAAACATAGATGTCTCCCGCATCATTGATAGCTAATCTACTACTCGGACTAGCAAGTAAATACTCGTCCGGTATATCCTTGTCTCCGAACTGCAGTTCTAACGTTAAAACATTTTCTAACGGTTTCTGGGACGTTTGTTGTGCACCGGCGGAATACGGAATCAGCACCGATGCGACTACGATGATAAAAACGATATGCAGAAGTTTCACACACACCCCCTTGATTTGTAATTCACCGCACAAATACAGTGATTAGAAAAGAATTAGAATACAATATAAATTAATTATACGTAATTATTTATATTTTTGCAAATAAAAAATTTGTGTAAGTTGTTACATAATATTTTTTTGTCTTAAATCCACATTGTTCATTATCATTTGCTATTTTATACTAAAATTCGGCGTTTACGGTCAGGTTGACGTTTTTTGTTATACGTATACAAACTTTTTCCTTGATTTTTAAATGCCGAAACGGTAGGTTAATTGAATTAATAATTGATTGGTGAATTTAAATTGTATCGTTGCAATTAAAAAGAAAGAACCAGATGAAAGACGGAAATAATTTTCTCATTATATTCTCAATAGAAAAGGGCTTATGAAAAAATCACCGACAGCAAACGAATTTGATCCGGAAAACAATTTTAATGAAACCCGAGAACGTGTCGGGTATATACCGCGAAAGCAGACACCGCCTGAAGTTTACGACGAGTTAGGTTTTATGTCCGGCTTAGAGATTCATCAACAGCTTAAGACCGAAAAGAAACTTTTTTGTCATTGCCCGGCAGGTATTTATCAGAAGGATGGGCAATTCGATGCGGAGGTTATCCGCCATATGCGTCCCACCTTGAGTGAGCTGGGAGAATACGATGGGACGGCTCTCATGGAGTTCAAGACGAGAAAGGTCGTCGTTTACCACATTGCCAATGTAACAACCTGCACATACGACGTTGATGACACGCCCCCCTTTAAGCTCAATATGCAGGCTTTGGAGATTGCTTTAGAGATAGCTCTGCTTCTCAAGACTAATATTGTTGGTGAGTTGCACATCACGCGCAAGCAATACCTGGATGGCAGTATTCCAACCGGTTTCCAGCGTACAGCAATCGTCGGTATAGAAGGGAAAATCCCGCTGAAAAGTAAGACGGTGCGCATCATTCAGCTCAGCGTGGAGGAAGATGCTTGCCGAGAAGTTTCCGATATTGGCCATATACGTGTTTATACGACTGACCGGTTAGGTATACCGCTTATAGAGGCTGTTACCTACCCGGATATGAAGACACCCGACGAGGTTGTAGAGGCTGCACATTATATCCGTTTTCTCACCCGCAGTACCGGAAAGGTTTGCACGGGTATTGGGGCGGCGCGCGAGGATGTCAACGTCAGCATCCGTGGGGGCACACGAGTGGAGATTAAGGGCGTAGCGCATATCAGCTCTATTCCCGAGTTAGTTCATAATGAAGCTTTTCGTCAGAAAAGTTTTCTGGAAATCCGAGCCGAACTCTTAGCTCGTATGTCAGACTGGAAGGATTGGAAAATCAGCCATACTGTTATAAATGGAAATCTCCTGAAAACGGTTTCTATGCCGGTCCGGGATACTGGAGGGGGAAAGTACTGTCTGGTTGCAGTTAACCTGCCCGGATTTCGGGGCATTCTCTCGTTTTTTAATCAGCCTGGGCGGGTTTTCGCCGATGAAATCAGCGACCGGTTAAAAGTAGTTGCCTGTATAGAAAAGCCGAATATGATTCATTCGGAAGAATGGGGGAGTGAAGACCGAAGTAATGACTGGCAGCTTATTCGCAGGTTGTTACGTGTTAAGGAAGAGGATGCTCAGATTCTTTTTTGGAGCCCAGAAGAAGATTTCAGAACTGCTTTAGATACTATTGAAGAGCGCTGTCGTCTGGCGTTTATCGGAGTGCCGAACGAGACGCGTAAAGCCTACGCCGACGGTACAACAATGTTTGAACGCGTGCTCCCCGGACCGAACCGTATGTATCCAGACACCGACTCCGCACCTATTCCCATTAGCCAGGAGTTCATTGACAACGTCCGTGACCGACTCCCTGCAGGAATTAATTATCGGCTGGAACAGTTTGCAAAATGGAACATTCCGGATGACGCTTTTCACTTTCTCTTAAAGAATAATCTTGTTCCACTTATAGAGCGGATATCGGCTGATTGCGGCGCCAGACCAAAATTTATTGCGTTACTATTGGCACACCGGCTGAAGTATCTGCACGGTAAAATACAGCCCGACTCAGTATTTAACTATGAAAGAATATACAAACTGTTTGCCTTTATTCGGGAGCAAAAACTCCTGCAGGAAATTCTTTATGAAATGTTGCCTGTTGCATACGAGCATCCCCAAATGGACTTTGAATCAGTACTGGCAAGCATCCAATTTTCCCATCACGACCGTAGCAGCATTTTTGCCTTGATTCCCATTCTGCGCGAGAAATTCATTCAGATAAAAACATCCAAGGACGATGATGCGAGCCTGCGTTGGATAATGAAAAAACTGCGAAAAATGGCTATTGGTAATATACCTCTGCAGGAACTTGCTGATGCTATTCGCAAAGGAGGCGTCCGATGAGCGACTTGTTTAAGGGATATAAGGGCAGGGGGCTTGATGTATTGAAAAGTTTTAGCGTCCGTGTCTGGAGCGAGGCAATGATTAAGACGACTCGCGGTGATTTTCAGGGCATTGTTCTGCCGCGCTCAGAAAGTGATGACGACTGCCACATTGTACTCAAGCTGGCCAACGGTTATAACATTGGAATAGCGGTGGATACTATTCAAAATATGGAGGAATACGGTTTCAAGGAGGCGCACTACAAAATTCCGGAGCGGGAGTTTCCGACTTCTCCAGAAAAACGCAGTGTCAAACTATTGGGAACCGGGGGAACTATTGCCTCGCGTTTAGATTATCGCACCGGTGCGGTGATTCCCGCGTTTTCTCCAGGCGAACTCTATGGAGCAGTCCCCGAGCTTGCCGATATCTGCAATCTGACAACCGAGAAACTCTTTGCTGTCTTTTCAGAGAATATGGGTCCAACCCAGTATAAAACATTAGCACAAGCCATTGGTGAGGAAATTAAAAAAGG
>Ga0315291_10003007_pt1 | contig 21823 bp, 13 predicted proteins | sample YL17G12_20_MG_FD_203070 | JGI IMG/M metagenome (GOLD analysis project Ga0315291, IMG submission 203070) | Sediment microbial communities from Yellowstone Lake, YNP, Wyoming, USA - YL17G12_20 | ecosystem: Environmental > Aquatic > Freshwater > Lake > Sediment | place: USA: Wyoming | collected... | reverse complement strand
ACCAGCAAAAATTATATTTTCTTTTCTCATTCTCTCTTTTATAAAAGTGTAACCAACAGGACTTACAACTGGGAGACCGCCTCTATTTTTAATAGTATCTCTGACAATATTACTTGAAGCAATAGTATAAAGAATTTTTTCTCCAGGATTTGATTTCAAAATTTGATTTAAAACTAGAGCGAAAATTAAATCTGGAAGAACCATTTCGCCTTTTTCGTCAACAAAAACAATCCTATCGCCGTCTCCATCAAAAGCTACGCCTAAATCAGCTTTTTTTTCTTTAACTTCCTTTTTTAAAAATCTCAAATTTTCTTCCTTTGTTGGGTCAGGCAAGTGATTAGGAAAACTACCATCTAATTTTGAGAATAGATAATAAGTCTTATATTTTATTTTCTTTAAAATTTTAGAAACAATAATCCCAGCAACACCATTTGCAGTATCAACCACTAATCTAAGAGGTCTCGCTTTATTAAGATTGAGATCTTGAAGATTAAATCTGATATAATCAGAAGCGACATCTTTCCGAAAAATTCTTCCGGATTTCTTATCGCCTTTAGCTGATTTTTGTTTCTGAAGCCTGAGCGCTAATTTTTTAATCTCTTCTAAACCATTATCCCTTCCTATTGGAAAAGAGGTTTCTCGGACAATCTTAAAACCATTGTATTGGGGCGGATTGTGGGAAGCCGTTATTTCTATCCCGCCATCAAATTTATAATGAGCCACGCTGAAATAAAGCATAGCTGTTGTAGCTAATCCAATATTTGTTATATTAACTCCGAGACTTAAAATTCCTTTACTTAAACCCCTAAATAAAATTGGAGACGATATTCGACAGTCTCTGCCTATAGCAACTTTTAGTTCTTTTGATTTATTAGTTTTTTTAAGGAACTCGGCAAAAGCCTGGCCAATAAAAAAAGCGGTTTCCTCATTAATATCTTGAGGATAAATTCCTCTGATATCATAAGCTCTAAAAATATTAGGATTGATCTTCATGCTCTTTTATTGTAACATAAAAATATGTCTTTCTCAGTCGGTATCGTAGGGCTTCCAAATGTGGGAAAATCCACTCTTTTCAAAGCCCTGACCAAAAAACCGGTAGATATTGCTCCCTACCCTTTTACCACCATTAATCCAAATGTTGGTATTGTTACTGTTCCTGATAAAAGATTAGAAGAAATTGCAAAAATTATTAAGCCAGAAAAAATCACTCCGACTATAATTGAATTTGTAGATATTGCTGGCTTGGTAAAGGGGGCTCATAAAGGCGAGGGTCTTGGAAATCAGTTTCTGGCTAATATCAGAAACTGCGACGCTATTTTGGAAATAGTCAGGTCTTTTAAAGATGACAAAGTGGAGCATGTTGCAGGAGAAATCAATCCAGAAAGAGATATTGAAATTATCAAAACCGAATTATTAATGAAAGATCTGGAAACTAATGATAGTGCGATTTCTAATACTGAAAGAGATAGTAAATCCGGCGATAAAGAATCAATAAAAAAGTTAACAATTTTAAAAAAAATAAAAGAAAGCTTGTCGCAGGGTAAATCCATTAAAGAAATAGACCTAAATGAAGAAGAATCGAGTATTATAAAAGAATTTCAGTTTTTAACCCAGAAACCTATCGTTTATATAATGAATATCGGTGATCAAGAACTAACAATTAACAAAAAAGAATATTTAGTCCAAATAAACCTTAAGACAGAAGAAGAATTATCGGAATTGTCGGAAAAAGAAAAGGAGGAATTAAAAATGGAGGGGCAGCTTGACCAGATTATCATTGCTTGCTACAATATTCTTGACCTGATTACTTTTTATACGGTGGCGGGCGGGAAAGAAACAAGAGCCTGGACAATAAAAAAAAACACGAAATGTCCTCAAGCTGGCGGAAAAGTCCATTCTGATTTCGAAGAAAAATTCATCAAAGCAGAAGTAGTCCCTTGGCAAAAATTGGTTGAATCAGGATCGTGGTCAAAAAGCCGAGAATCAGGTCAAATGAAAATAGCTGGCAGGGATTATATAGTAAATGACGGAGACGTAATTGAGTTCAAAATATAAGTCCTAGGTTCTAGGTTTCAGGTTCTAGCTTCTAGATTTTTAAATATAATTAGAACCTATAAGCTAGAAGCTATCCCCTAAAATTATGAAATTGTACGAAATAAATTATTTAATTTCACCGGATCTTTCTGAAGAAGAAGTAACGTCCCTTCAGGAGAAAATAAATAGCTGGATTCAGGAAGAGAAAGGAGCTTTAAACGAAGTAAGCAAGCCGGTTAAAAAAATCTTAGTTTATCCAATAAAAAAATGTGGGCAAGCTTATTTGGGTTCTATTAACTTTCAGCTAGACGCAGATAAATTAATAAATATTGAAAAGAAAATAAAAGCTGAAGGTAAAATTATTCGTTATTTGATTTTAGCCAAAAAACCAGCAAAACCAGTGAAAATTAAAAGAAGGGCAACTAAAAAATTTATATCTCCGATAATAAAAGCTGAGACGCCGAAAAAAGAAAAGGCTGAACTAGAAACAATAGAACAAAAATTAGAAGAAATCTTAAAAGAAACCTAAAAAAATTAATACTATGAATCCCGTTAGAAATTGCCCGAAATTTGGTCAATTCTTACGGAGTTCATAATATTTCTAACGGGATGAATCTTAATAAAGTTTTTTTAGTAGGAAGACTGACTCGAGACCCACAGGCTAAAGCATTACCGAGCGGCCAACAAGTAGCTAATTTCGGATTAGCCACTGATCGTTTTTTCTTTAATAAAAACAGGGAAAAACAACAACAAACAGAATTTCATAATATTGTTATGTTCGGAAAATTGGCCGAAATCGCTTCCCAATACCTTGCAAAAGGTTCTTTAGTTTTAATTGAGGGTAGGCTTCAGACAAGATCCTGGCAGGATAGTGCCGGAAACCAAAAGTATAGGACTGAGATTGTTACCGAGAGAATGCAATTAGGGCCAAGGTCAGCCGGAAAAATAGCTCCCAAAAAAGGGCCTTCTTCGCAGGAGGAAATTCCTGTTATTGAAGAAGAAACAGAAATAGATGTTAAAGATATACCATTTTAACCGAAATCGACGTACGAATATACGAATTTACGATTTCGGATACGAATACCGTTTATTCGTACTTTCGTAAATATTCGTAATTCGTAGGAAATTTATGGATAATTGTTATTTTTGCCAAAAAGGAATTGAAGATATTGATTTCAAAGAGACTGATATTCTCAGAAAATTTATTTCCGGAATGGCAAAAATAAAAGCTAGGAAAAAAACTGGAACTTGCTCTACGCACCAAAGAAAACTGTCTAAGGCAATAAAAAGAGCTAGGTACTTAGGGCTTTTGCCCTTTACTCCAAAATAGAATCCAAGTAAAAAACGACTCTAGAGATAAAAAGATGAGTCGTTTTTTACTTGCCCAGTTAAAAATAATATTTCTAACTGGGTTTGCTTACCTTTTGAGTTTCTAAAATAGCTGTTTTGATTTTCTTTACCACTTCCGGTTTTTCTTTTAAGAAAGCTTTGCTTGCGTCCATTCCTTGGCCAAGCTGTGTTTCTTCGTATTGAAGCCAGCTGCCAGCTTTTTTGATAACACCGGTTTTTAAACCGGTATTCAAAAGATCTGTTAAATAAGAAATTCCTTCATTATAATAAATATCAAATTCTGTGGTTTTGAAAGGAGCGGCTACTTTGTTTTTAACAATTTTTACCCTTACTCTATTTCCAATAATTTCATCCCCATGTTTTATCTGAGCTGTCTTTCTCAAATCAATTCTTACTGAAGCAAAGAATTTCAGAGCTAATCCGCCTGGGGTGGTCTCGGGATTTCCGAAAAGAATTCCAATCTTCATTCTGATCTGGTTTAAAAATATAACTACAGTTTTTGTTTTGGCCACAATACTAGAAAGTTTCCTAAGAGCCTGGTTCATTAATCTGGCCTGAAGACCAATTTGAAACTCCCCCGCTTCTCCTTCGATTTCGGCTTTGGGGGCTAAAGCTGCCACAGAATCAATAACAATTACATCAACCTGGCCTGACCTGACTAAAGTTTCCATAATTTGCAGAGCCTGCTCTCCTGAATCCGGCTGGGAAATCAATAATTCATCAACATTGACTCCAATTTTTCTGGCATAATCAGGATCCAAGGCGTGCTCAACATCGATAAAAGCTCCGGTTCCTCCTTTTTTCTGGGCTTCAGCTAAAATATGAAGGGCTAAGGTAGTTTTTCCTGAAGCTTCGGGACCAAAAATCTCAATAACCCGGCCACGAGGAACTCCTCCTACTCCCAAAATCATATCAAGAGAAATAGAGCCTGTCGGGATAACGTCAACATCACTTGGTCTGACTTCTTTTAATTTCATAATCGCTCCCTCGCCAAAACGCTGTTTTATCTCATTAACAGCTTCTTCTAAGTCCTTATTTTCAATTTTAGGCTCTATTTTATTTTTCATATTATTTTGAATATATTTTAAAAAATTATTTTAATTTTCTTGGTTTTTGTTTATGTTTCCATTAATTTCTTCGGGGGTGTCCTCTGGAAAAACATCTCGGGGTTTAGCTCCATTAGCAGGCCCGACTACTCCCCTTTCTTCCAGAATGTCAATTAATCTCGCTGCTCTGGCATACCCAATTCTTAATCTTCTCTGAAGCAAAGAAGCTGAAGCTTTTCTAGCTTCAACTACCACGCCTCTCGCTTCTTCATATAAAGGATCCTCTCCGAAAGAGAATCCTTCCGAGAATCCGTTGTGAGGTGCTTCAGTGGTTTTTTCTAACTCTTTTAATAATTCTACTTCTAAAGTCCTATCACCTTCGGTTTTTTCATCCCCGAATTTTGATTTAATGTAATTAACTGCCTTTTTCACTTCTTTCTCTGAAACATAGGGTCCTTGAATTCTTTTTGGTTTAGCCGTATCAGCTGAAATATAAAGAAGATCCCCTAGACCCAACAACTTCTCTGCGCCGGCTGCATCTATAACTGTTCTTGAATCAACTTGGGAAGCAACTTGAAAAGTAATTCTGGAAGTGATGTTTGCTTTTATTAAACCGGTTATGACTTCAACCGAAGGCCTCTGGGTAGCAACAACTAAGTGAATCCCAACTGCCCTTGCCATCTGGGCCAACCTGACAATACCAGCCTCGATTTCTCGACCTCTGGCAGCCATCAAATCAGCTAATTCGTCAACTATCAAAACAATAAAAGGCATTGGTTCCAAATTTTTATCTTTTTCAACTAACTCATTATAACTTGCAATATCCCTAGCTCCTGCCTGAGCAAAAATCTCAAATCTTCTTTCCATTTCGCCCGTCAGCCATTTAAGAACATTAATTGACCTTTGAGGATCGTGAATCACCGGACACAAAAGGTGAGGCAAATTATTGTAAATCGTAAATTCTACCCGCTTAGGATCAATTAAAATAAATTTCAAGGTTTCTATGGAATTTTTGTACAAGAGACTCAAAATTAGAGTATTTAAGAAAATTGTTTTACCTGTTCCAGTAGCACCAGCTACTAAGAGGTGGGGCATTCTTGATAGATCAGCATAAACAGGAACTCCTGAAACGTCTCTTCCTAAAACAGTAATCAAACTTGAAAGCGAATTCTTAAAATTAGGATTTTCAATTAAATTTCTCATTCTGACTTGAGCCCGAGTTTTGTTAGGAACCTCAATCCCAACCAAAGATCTTCCGGGTATCGGAGCCTCGATTCTGATAGGATGGGAAGCTAGGGCTAGAGATAAATCATTTGACAAAGCAGTAATTTTGGAAAGCTTTACCCCTTCAGCTGGTTTTAGAGTGTACTGGGTAACTGTTGGACCAATATTTATTTCTGACATTTCTACTTGAATGTCAAAATTCTGTAAGGTTTTTTTGATAATCGCCATATTGACCCTTGTATCGCCACTATTGGGAATTTCCCGATCAGACTCCAATAAATTTGTGGGCGGAAGCTCGTATGACTTAGCCCGAGAAGACGAGGCTGCTTCTAGCGGCCTAGTTTTTAACTCTATTGGTTTCACAATACCAACTTTTTGTTCCGGAGCCACTTCCTTTACCCTAATTTTGGGCGGACTTATCAATCTTTTAAGTATTCGGGTAACAAAAGGTTTCTTTTCTTCCTCTAAATCTTGAGGATAAATTGGTTTTATAAGATGTCTAAAAATCAGACCAGAAATGATAATCATTACTATAAATATAATTTGAGTTGCTAAAACTCCAAAAAATTTTAACAATGGCCAACTTAGAATATAACCCACAAAACCCCCTTTATGAATTTTAGAGTCAAGATTTAATGTTTCAAAAATACCTGAAACTCCTAAAATCAGAATTAAAACTGCTATAAGTGCTGGAGATAAAAATTTCTTATAATTTGTTTTAAAAAAGATGGAGCTAAATAAAGCAAGAAAAATTGGTATCAAAAACATTACTTGCCCAAATAAAAAAGAAAGGGCTCGCTTTAAAAGTCCACCTGCTGTTCCTGCTTTGTCAAAAAAACTAAGACTAATAATTATGGCCAATAGAATTATCAAGACTCCAAAAACCAATCTCCTTATTTCGTGGGACAAATTTAAATCAAGGGGATTTTTTTCTTTGTTCAATGATTCTTTAGAGTTTTTCTTTTTTGAGTTTTGGTTGTGATTTTTCATTTTCAATCACCTTGCTTTTTATTTTTCTTGAAGCCAGTGCCTGCTGGAATCAATTTTCCAATAATTACATTTTCTTTTAATCCTAAGAGTTTGTCTTCCTTTCCCTCAACTGAGGCCTTGATTAATACCCTAGAAGTCTCCTGAAAAGAAGCGGCTGATAAGAAAGAATCGGTAGTCAAAGCCACCCGAGAAATCCCAAGTAAAATAGAAACTCCTCTGGCCGGCTTTTTCTTCTCCTTTACTATTTTAGCATTTTCTTCAATAAATTTTGATTTTTCAATAATCTCACTGGGAGTAAAAGAAGTGCCCCCTGCTTCTTTTATTCTAACTCGAGAGAACATTTGGCGTACTATTACTTCTACGTGCTTATCATGGATAACCGCACCTTGGGAAACATAAATTTTTTGAATTTCATGAATAATATAACGTTGAGTCTCCTCACGTCCGGCAAATTTGAATAATTCTTTTAAGTCCAGACTTCCTTCTGAAAGCTGCTGACCAGCTTTAATAACTTGATCCGGTTCAACTAAAATCGCTATTTTTTGAGGAATTTTATATTCAACTATTTCTGATTTTGATTTCTTTGAATCTGATTTAACTTTTGCTTTTATTCTTATTATTCCTTCTGGTTTTACTTCCAAAACTTTACCATCACCTTGAGCTATTTCTGCTTTTCCTCCGGGCGACCTAGCTTCAAAAATTTCTTGGACTCTAGGCAGACCAAAAGTAATATCGCCAGCTCCACCAGCTACTCCTCCCATATGAAAAGTTTTCATGGTCAATTGAGTTCCCGGTTCGCCAATAGCCTGAGCAGCCACAATTCCTACTGCATCTCCCAACTTTGCTGGTTGATTAAATCCCAAGTCCCAACCATAACATTTTTGACAAATGCCTCTTATTGTTTGGCAAGTTAAGGGAGAAAAAATCTTAACTTTTTCTACTCCGGCTTTAACTATTGCATCGGCCTTATCCCAATCAATAATTTCTCCTTTTTTAATAATAGTTTTTTGTTTCCTTGATTTACCTTCAATAATTTCCACCCTACAATCTTCAGCTGCCACTCTGCCTATAATTTTAAAGGCGAGATTTTGACCAATTTCATCAGAATCTGATTTTAAAACATATATTCCTTCTTTATCTCCGCAATCTTCCTCGGAAATTACTATTTCATGGGCAACATCAACTAATCTCCGAGTTAAATAACCAGCAGTTGAAGTCCGTAAGGCGGTATCAGCCGTCCCTTTTCTCGCCCCATGAGTGGAAATAAAGTATTCAAGAACATTAAATCCTTCTTTATAAGAACTTTTGACTGGAAGTTCAATAATCTGACCGGCTGGGTTAATCACCAATCCCTTCATTCCCGCCATTTGAGCTGGCTGAGCCCAAGAACCTCTTGCCCCTGAATCAATAATTTGAAAGACAGGCCCCGATGCTGATAAGGTTTTGGGAAGCAATTTCTCAATTTCTGATTTTGCTCTGGCCCAGTTTTCAATAACCTTGGCGGTTTTCTCTTCTTTCGAAAGAAGACCCTTTTTAAAATGTTCTTCAACTTGCTCAACCTCTTTTTCGGTTCTTTTGAGAATTTCTTCTTTCTCTGGAGGAACAATTAAGTCATCCATGCCCCAACTGATTCCTGATAGGGTCGCGTATTCAAAACCAAGGTTCTTTATCCTATCTAAAGTTTTTTGGCATTCTTCTAAGCCGTATTTCTCAATAATTTTTCCTATAACTTTTTCAACTTTTTTCCCGTTTTGGTCTTCGTTTTGAAATGGAAAGTCGCTAGGCAGAGCTTCATTAAAAATAATTCGGCCAACTGAAGTTTCTATCCACTCAGCGACTTTACCCTTTTTTGTTTCTGCGCCTTTTACGGCTCTGATCTTTACTTTGGCTTTTAGATCTAGCTCTCCAAAATCGTAAGTCAAAATCGCTTCTTCAGGATTACCAAATAATTTTCCTTCGCCCTTGGCTCCCCCTATTATCTTAGTTAACCAATAACAACCAAGAATAATATCTTGGGTAGGAGTAACGATAGGAGTACCAGTAGCTGGCTTTAAAAGATTAAGAGAAGAAAGCATTATCTGTCTTGCTTCTTTTTGGGCCTCTTCTGAAAGAGGTATGTGAACCGCCATCTGATCTCCATCAAAATCAGCATTAAAAGCTTTGCAGACCATGGGATGGATTCTAATTGCTTCTCCCTCGATTAAAAGGGGCTGGAAAGCCTGGATTCCTAATCGGTGAAGAGTTGGAGCTCTATTTAAAAGGACAAGTTTATCTTTTACAATCTCCTCTAAAATAGCCCAAACTTCTGGACCCTTTTCCTCAATTAATCTTGAAGCTCCTCTGACATTATAAGCAAGCTCTCTGTCTAAAATTTTCTTAATAACAAAAGGTTTAAATAGTTCCAGGGCCATTTCTTTTGGAATACCGCACTGATTAAGTTTTAATTCTGGACCGATAACAATAACTGATCTTCCAGAATAATCAACTCTTTTACCTAAAAGATTTTGTCTGAAACGCCCCTGTTTGCCTTTTAAAATATCGGCTAAACTCTTCAAAAGTCTTTTACCACCAGTGGTAGCTTGAGTAATAACTCCTTTTCGCATTCCATTATCGATCAAAGCATCAACTGCTTCCTGGAGCATTCTTTTTTCGTTTCTAACAATTACCTCAGGAGCATTAATTTCCAGAAGATATTTCAATCTGTTATTCCTGTTTATCACTCTTCTATATAGATCATTTAAATCTGAAGAGGCATATCTCCCTCCATCTAGTTGAACCATTGGTCTTAAATCAGGAGGTAAAACTGGCAAAATAGTCAAAAACATCCACTCGGGACGGATTTTTGCTTTTTCCATTCCTCTAAAAAGTTTCAATCTTCTCAAAATCTTCTTTCTATTTTGAGGAGTGGACTCTTCAAGTTCCTTTTCCATCTTTTCAATCTCTTTTTTCAAGTCAATCTTATCGAAAATTTTTCTCAAAGCTTCTGACCCAGTACCGGCTTCAAAAACTTCCCCATACTTCAAAGAAAGCTCGTGGTACTCAACTTCAGATAAGATCTTAAAAATCTTAATCTCGGATAACTCGCTCTCGGTTTTATCCCTAACTCTTTTTAGTTCTTCCAAATTAGCTTTTATTTCTTTTTGACTTTTTTTCTTTGAGGTTTTCTTCTGGATATTTTTAGATTTTGTTTTATACTCTTTTTTAATTTCTTCTCTAACTTTGTCTTTTGCTCCTTCATTGACGTTGGTAACTATGTAGGAAGCGAAATAAATTACCTTTTCCAACTGAAAAGCAGGAACATCTAAAACCATGCCCATTCGAGAAGGTACGCCTCTCAAAAACCAAATATGTGAGACTGGGCAGGCTAATTTTATATGGCCCATTCTTTCTCTTCTAACTGAAGATTTGGTAACCTCAACGCCACATCTATCACAAACTATGCCTTTATAACGAATCCTTCGGTATTTTCCGCAATAACATTCGTAATCTTTTTCTGGGCCAAAGATTCTTTCGCAAAAAAGTCCATCCTTTTCCGGTCTCTGGGTTCTGTAATTTATAGTTTCGGGTCTAATTATTTCACCGTGCGACCAAGATAAAATCTCATCAGGAGAGGCTAATTTTATTTTTATTGACTCAATATCAGCTACTCGCATAGATACACGAATTCTCACAAATCTGCCCACAAATTTCACGAATAGAATTGGTGAAATTCGCGCTCAAATTCGTGATATTAGCGATCCTCGTCTTTTGGTTTTTCTTTTGTTTCAATATTAAAACCTAAAGATTTTAACTCGCTGACTAATAAATTAAATGAGGCTGTAATATTAGGAGGCCTTATAGGTTCTCCTTTTAATATTGCTTCATAAGTAGCGGCTCTTCCTAGAACATCGTCAGATTTAATAGTTAGAATCTCCTGCAAAGTATAAGCTGCGCCATATCCTTCTAAAGCCCAAACTTCCATTTCCCCGAATCTCTGGCCGCCAAATTGGGCCTTGCCTCCTAAGGGCTGTTGAGTAATTAAAGAGTAAGGACCAATTGATCTCATGTGCAACTTATCCGTAACCATGTGTATGAGTTTCATCATGTAAATATAGCCGACCGTGATTTTTTCTCTAAACGGTAAGCCTGTTCTTGCATCAAATAATTTAACTTTTCCATCTTCAGGCAATCCAGCTTTTATTAACTCTTCTTTAATATCTTTTTCTGTTGCTCCGCTCAAGGATGGGGAAATAGCAACATAATCTAGCTTTTTAGCAGCAAGACCTAAATGAGTTTCTAGGATCTGGCCAATATTCATACGGGAAGCGATACTTAAAGGGTTTAAAATAATATCGACCGGAGTTCCATCTTCTAAGAAAGGCATATCTTCTTCTGGTAAGACTTTTGAAATTACGCCTTTGTTTCCATGACGACCTGATAATTTATCTCCGGCTTGAATCTTTCTAATTTCAGCGACTTCGACTTCAATTCTCTTTATCACTCCGGGTTCTAATTTATGACCCAACTCTCTAGAAAAAACTTTTACTTCAATTACCCTCCCCTTTTTACCATGTTCCATTAGTAAAGACGTGTCTTTAATTTCTCTGGCTTTCTCTCCAAAGATCGCTTTTAACAATCTTTCTTCAGCGTTTAGGTCTGCCTCACCTTTTGGTGAAATCTTGCCAGCTAAAATATCATTTGGTCCAACTTCAGCACCAACCCTGATTAATCCCTCCTCGTCAAGGTCTTTTAGTTTTTCTTCTGAGACATTGGGAATATCGGCAGTGGTTATTTCAGGTCCCAATTTTGTTTCTCTAACGTCGCAACTAAAACTTTCGATATGAAGTGAAGTATAAATATCGTCTCTAACTAATCTTTCTGAGATTAAAATCGCATCTTCAAAATTTCCTCCTCTCCAAGGGACAAAAGCAACTAAAACATTCTGGCCTAAAGCCAAAAGTCCTTGAGAGATTCCTCCACCTTCAGCTAAAATATCTCCTCTTTTTACCTTTTGGCCCTTTTTAACAACTGACCTTTGATGGAAACAAGTATATTGGTTACTTCTAATAAATGTTTTTAGATTATAAACCTTCTCTTTTTCCCTGCCTTTTAGTTTTTTATATCTAATTTTTATGCGAAGGGAATCAACTTCGCTAATTATGCCATCTTCTTCAGCAATAATAACTTGACCTGAATCTCTAGCCACTCTTTCTTCTGTACCCGTGGAAACCAAAGGAGGCTGGGATTTCACTAAAGGAACAGCTTGTCTTTCTATATTTGAACCCATTAAGGCTCGGTTGGCATCGGTATTTTGCAAAAAAGGAATGAGAGAAGTACCAACTGAAATTGCCTGACCAGACGAAACATCAATAAAATCAATATTATCTTTTCCAATCACACCTGGCTCTGCTTTTATTCTAGCCTCAACTTTTTGAGGAATAATAAAACCTTCTTTATCAATTGGGGTACCGGCATGGGCAATATTATATCTTTCTTCTTCATAGGCATTAAGGTATTGAAGTTCTGAGGTTACCTTCCCATTTTTAACTTTGAAATAAGGAGTTTCAATAAATCCATATTGGTTAATTCTAGCAAAAGAAGCTAAGTGGCCAACTAATCCGATATTTTGACCCTCTGGAGTTTGGATAGGACAAATTCTTCCATAGTGAGAAGGCTGAACATCCCTTACTTCAAAACCAGCTCTTTCTCTAGTTAAACCTCCAGGCCCTGTTGCTGATAATCTTCTTTTGTGCTCCAACTCAGAAAGAGGATTTTCATTATCCATAAACTGAGATAATTGAGATGAAGTGAAAAATTCTTTAACTACTGCCATTACTGGTCGAGGATTAATAATCTGAACTGGAGTTAGAGTAAAAACATCCAAAGTTGACATTCTGTCTTTAATAATTCTAGCCATTCTCATAAAACCTACTCTTAGTCTGTTCTGTAAAAGCTCATTTAAGGATCTCACTCGCCTATTACCAAGGTGATCGATTTGATCAGGCTTGGCATCAGGGTCATTATTAAGACGAATTACTTCTCTCAAGGTTGATAGGACATCTTCTGGTTTTAAAACCCTATCTTGAACCTCGATTTCATGTTCTTTTTTATTTTTTTGCTTTAACTCCGGCAGACGCTGTTGTATTCTCCACCTGCCAACTTTTGATAAATCATATCTTTCGAAATTAAAGAACATATTTTCTATCAAGTCGCGAGCAGTATCAACGGTACCAAGTTCTCCTGGCCTTAAATGCCTATAAATCTCAACTAAAGCTTCGGCCTGATTATGAGTAGGATCTCTTTTAATCGTTTCCATAATATAATTAACTTCTGGATCTCGATCAACGTCTTGGAAAGCCTCTTTAAGTTTATTGTCAGTGTCATAACCAAAAGCTCTAAGCAAAGTGGTAGAAGGAACCTTTCTTTTTCTATCAATTCTTACTCCGATAAAGCCTGAAGGATCTGATTCAAACTCAAGCCAGGCTCCGCGATTAGGAATTATTTTCGCTCCAAAATATTTTTTACCCCTAACAATCTGCATAGTAAAGAAAGAGCCCGGAGAACGAATGAGCTGAGAGATCACTACTCTCTCTACTCCGTTAACAACAAAAGTGCCCCTCTCTGTCATTAAGGGGAAGTCGGTTAAGAAAACTTCTTGTTCCTTGATTTCTTTTGTTTTAAGATTGACTAATTTAGTTCTCACTCTTAGAGGTGCTTCGTAAGAATCATTATTCTTCCTTGCTTCCAAATCATCTTTATATTTTGGTTCATCAAGCTTATAATCCAAAAACCAAAGCTCTAGTTCCTTTTTTGTGTAATCTCTGATTGGTGAGACCTCGCTAAAAAGTTCTTTTAGATCCTTCTCCCAAAAAGATTGCCACCTTTCTTTTTGGAGAGAAAGTAGATATGGTAATTCTAAAGAAATTTTCGATTTAGAGAAATTTTTAAATTTCATTTGATAATAGAAATCCATGGGCGTTAGCCCATGGTATTTGTATACCATTCAAAATTTTGCGAAGCAAAATTTTGGGTTTAATTCCGCAAATTTATATATAATTATGCCTTGACAGAATCAAGGTTCTACCAAAGACAGATTCTTATGAATTTTCCTCCACTGTACCCCGGGCTTACGACATATCCTCGAGTATGAACCCTAGAATACATCACAAGAAAATATAAAACGAAAATTACCCCCACCCTTTTGCCAGGGGTAAATCAAATAATCTTGTTTAATTTCGTAATACTAATTATAGTCCTTTTAAAGAATTAGTCAACCCCGTTAGAAATTTTAACCGTATAATTATTACTGAAATACATTATCTCAAAAATTTCTAACGGGGTCAAGTATTTTCGACTACGTCCAGGATAAACGCATTTTATCCTAAAAAACGGGTTTTCCTTCTCTTAAATTTTTTAAAATTGTTTTTATGGCTTCGTCTTCGGGGTTCAACCTTTCGATCCACTCAAATTGCTCAATCGCTTTTTCTTTATTTCCTTCTTTATTATAAATTAATCCCAAAAAGTATCTGGCATTTGAATAATTTTGATCGAGCGCTACCGCTCTCTCAAATTCGCTCTTTGCTAAATCAATTTTTTCTTCTCCATAGTATAAGATACCAAGCTGATAAGCTAAAAGTGGATCAAAAGGAGCAAGAAACTTTGTCTCTTCTAATTTTTCAATTGCCTCTTTTATCTTTCCTTCTCTCTGAAAAGCTACAGCTAATTGAAAACTTGCTGGCGCAAAATCCGATTTTAATTCCAGAGCTTTTTGGAAATTCTCCCTTGCCTTAATTAGATCATCTGTAATTTCTTTATCTTCTCCATTCTCTTGCCGTATGATATCCGATTTTTGAATGTAAAATTGGCCGATCTCAGTAAAAATTTGAGGATTCATAGGTTCTAGTTGGCTAGCTTTCTGGTAAAAACCTATGGCATCCTGAATCAAATCTTTACTTACCAGAAGTTGATCGATCAAATTTTTATGAACCAAACCTCTATTTATCCAATTAACTGAATTTTCTGATGAAATTTCGGTCGCCTTTTTAGCTGCATTGATCGCTTCATTAGCTAATTCTTGGCTTTTAAGCATAAAATCTTCTTTCGATAGTTTTTGGTCCTGAGAAATCTCATTTAATCTTAATAAATATAACTGAGAAAGATCTCTCCAATAGAGATCTAGGTTTGGATTCGAATCACTCGCTCTTCTTAGGTCAGAAATAGCGTCCTCTGTTTTCCCTTCTGCTCTAGCATTTAATCCTTTAAGATAATTTACCTCGGCTTGATAATTTTTTATTAATGAAAAAGAAAGCATTGTGCCCAAAACCAAAACCAAGGTCAAAGAAATGGCTAAAATAAGGGAGGATTTAATCTTCTTTCTTGTTTGATTATTGACAATGACAGAAATACCAAGAATTAACCAAAAAAGAAAGAATAAAGAAAGATCAGCCGGATAGATAAATTGGCCAAGCACTATTATCAAAAAACTGGAAAAGATAGTGGCGTTGAGAAATCCTTCTTTTTCCGATGGTGCCTCTTCTTCTGGAAAGCCAGCTATTTCCAGATTTGAATTGTCTTTTGTTTCTTTTTTAGCTTTTTTAAAAAATAATTTGAAGTTCCTTGCCATCAGCCAGATAAACACTCCTAATATGAAGAATAGAGACAAAACTCCTAAAATCCCTGTGGTTATTAACCTATCAAGAATCTCTGAGGTGCCTGCCTGAAATCTTAAGTTCCAAAACAAAGTCTTGTTTATATCGGTCGGTTTGAATTTTAGATAATTAAAAACAAAGGTTGATGGTCCGCTACCCAGAAATAGATTTTTGACATTCTTAAATGAGTTTTTAATAATTTTAAATTCCGCATCCTGGCTAACCACTATTTCCGCGGGAAACTGAATTTCTGGTAAAAATTTAGGTAAGGAAAAGCCAAAACTATGTTCTAAAAAATTAATTGGGTGAGAAAAGGTAATAAAACTCAGAGAAATAATTAAAAAAATCATTGGGATAAAAACCAAGTTTGTTTTTCCAGTTTTTTTCAGATTTAGTAAGCCAAAGATAAATAAAATAGAATTCCCAAAAATCAAAACGATCCAAGCTGATTTAGAATTGATCAAGAAGAAAGAAATCAGAAAAAAAATAACGGAAATTAAAAATATCCACCTGATTAATCCCTTGGAAACAACAGCCAGAAAAACTCCTAGAGGCAAAAGAGCGGCCAGGAGTAAAGCTAAAGAGTTTAAAGTGCCTACACTATTAAAAGAAATGGATTTTGTAAAATCCCAGGTAAAGATAAACTTACTAAAAATTTGGAGGATCGAAAAAATACTCACTAAAAATCCAGAAAAAATTAAAATCGAGAGTAGCTTTAAGATCTCTTTCTTACTATTAAAATAATTACTAATTAAAAAATAAAGGGTAAAAAAGTAAATTAAAGTTAGAAATCCTTGACTAACATTTAATGGCCAGCCCCAGAAACTAGAATATCTTGAAGAAGAAAAAACTAAAGAAAGAGCATTGACTAAAATAAAAACTAAAGTTGGGATAATCAGAAAATTAGAATTAAACTCAAGTCTCCCAGAAAAAAAACTTTTTATCAACCAAAAAAGCAAACTGATAAATACTAGAATTCCTAAAAAGAATTGTTTATTAAAATCTAAGACATCGAAGGTAAACGGTAAAAAAAATAGGGGCAGGAAAAAAACCAGAAAATATATTACATATTTTCCAACCCTATCACAGATTATTATTATTTTTTGAGATCTATTTTTTAAATTTTGGTCCATATTCTTAATTATAACTCTGAAGACAATTATTTCAATTGCATCTATTATTAGAGTTAACTCCAATAATTATCGTAATCTTAATGAGCTCTAATACTTTGTAAGATACCAAAGGCAATAAAGGTGGAAATTAAACCAGATCCCCCGTAGCTCACCAAGGGCAAAGAAACTCCAATTATGGGTAATAATCCTAGGTTCATCCCAATATTTATAAAAATTTCAGAAATTAAAATAATAGCCAAGCCAGAACAGAAAAGCTTGGGGAAATTACTTTCGGTCAAAAAAGCGATTTTAATTATCCGCCAAATTAATAAAGAAAAGAGTAAAAGTAAAATTCCTCCTCCTATTAATCCCGTCTCCTCGGCAATGGCAGAAAAAATAAAGTCAGTCTGAGGTTCTGGCAAAAAACCATAGTGAGTCTGAGACCCTTTGAAAATTCCTTGGCCGAAAAGACCACCTGATCCTATGGCAATTTTTGACTGATTCTGGCTCCAACCGATTCCAATAGGTTCCATTTTTGGCCGAAAAAAACTAATTATCCTCTGTTTTTGGTAATCCTTAAGAAAAAGGAGCCAAACTGAAATAAGGACCAAAAATCCAATAATACAAAGGATGAGAAAGTGACGAATCTTTATTCCTGAAATAATTAAAATTCCGACCCAAAGAAAAATTAAAATTAAAATTGAGCCTAAATTCGGCTGAAAAAAAATTGGGGCTGAAGGTATCAAAAGATATAAACTGGAAACTAGGATGTGTTTCACTTGATACATTTCTACGTGGCGTTTAGAAAAATATTTGGCAAAGAGAATTATCAGAATTACTTTCGTAAATTCTATCGGATCAACAGAAATGGGGCCAATTTTATACCAGCTTCTCACTCCCCTAATTTCTGGAGCAAAAAAGAATAATCCTATTAGAGTTAAAATGCAAAAGAAATAAAGGAATAAAATTAAATAAGAGTTTTCTCTGAAGATCCGCCAGTCTAAAAAAGAAAAAAGAAACATTAAAAAAAGGCTGATTATTAAAAAAATGGTTTGTTTTTTAAAATTAGAGAAATCGTTTTTAGCCAAAGAACTGCTATAAATAGACAGGAGACCAAATCCAACTAAAAAAAGAGATATCACAATTAATATCCAATCAATTTTTTTAAGATGAAGCAAAATAGGATGCATTAAAAATTGCTAATTATTTTAACATTTCCAGAAACTCTTTTTCATTGATTATTCTCACGCCTAACCTCTTGGCTTGCTCGTATTTTGAGCCGGGTTCCTTTCCAACAACAAGAAAGCTGGTCTTTTTTGATATTGATTCTGAGACCTCGCCACCTAAAATTCTAATCTTCTCTTTTGCTTTTTCTCGGCTCATTGTTTCTAAGGTTCCTGTCAAAACAAATATTCTCCCTTTTAGCGATTGGAAAGCTGATTTTTTTTCTTCAATAATTTCTACCCCTACTTTCTTTAATTTTTTAAGGAAATTAAGATTCCTCTGCTTAGAAAACCAGTCGTAAATTGATTCAGCAACCACCGGACCTATATCCTTAACCTTCTGAAAGTCTTCTATCTTAACCTGTTTTAATTTTTCCAAGGAACCAAAATACTCTGCTAGGCTTTGGCTAGTTTCCTCTCCCACGTTTCTGATGCCCAGAGCATAGATAAACCTGGGCAAGGTTATTCTTTTTTTCTCTTGGATTGCCTTGATTAAATTGTCAGCTGATTTCTCGGCAAATCCCCGAAGGACCCCGCCCTTTTCAAAAAAAGAGCGGGGCCTGCGGGGCAGGCTTTCTAGAGGTAGAATATCTCTTATTTTCAACTTAAAAAGATCGGCGGGATCTAAAATTAAACCAGTATTTATTAACTTATCAATAATTTTTGGACCCAAGCCAACTATATCAAAAGCACCTTTGGAAACAAAATGGTAGAAATATCTTCTTTCCTTTGCCGAACATTTTGGATTTTTACAACGCCAGATTGCTTCCCCTTCTAATTTTTCTAGTTTTTGACCACAAATTGGGCAATTTCTGGGAAAATTAATCTCCCTTTCCTTTCCTGTTCTTAATTCTGGGAGTACTTGAATTACCTCTGGTATCACATCCCCCGCCCTCCCAACAATTACAGTGTCGTCAATTTTTACCCCCAATTTTTTAATTTCATCTTCATTATGAAGAGTGGCTTTTGAAATTTTCACTCCGCCGACTTCAACCGGTTTTAAGACCGCAACCGGAGTTACCGCTCCCGTTCTTCCAACCTGAAATTTAACATTCTTTAAGATTGTTATTGCCTGTTTAGGAGAAAATTTAAAAGCCCTAACACCCCGCGGGCTTTTTCCTACCACCCCCAAATTTTGAAAGATCTCATTATTATTAATATTGATAACTATACCATCTATTTGAAAAGGAAGTTTTTCCCTCTTTTTTGCCATCTCTTTCCAAAATTCAATCACCTCATCTAAACTTTTACAAACTTTTCCCTGATCGGTTTTAAATCCTAAAACTGGTAAAATCTGATGCTTTTGGGAATGTTTTTTCTGTCCAAAATCAGTGATGATATCATAGGCCAAAAATTTTAAAGGTCTGGAGGCTGCCAATTTTGGATCCAATTGCCTGATTGATCCGGCGGCTAAATTTCGGGGATTGGCAAAAGTTTTTTCTCCTCTTTTTTTAACTTCTTTATTCAATCTTTCAAAATCTCTAACGCTTATATAAACCTCACCCCTGATTTCAATTTCTCCATTTTTAATCAATTTTTTTACCTTTTCTTCAATTTCTTTTGATGGTAATTTATTGTGAATTTCCAATTTTAAGGGAATCGATTCGATTGTCTTTAAGTTTTGGGTGACATTTTCTCCTAATAAACCCGTTCCCCTTGTCGAACCGTAAGTGAAAATTCCATTTTTGTAAATCAAAGAAATAGCAAAGCCATCGAATTTTAATTCAGCAAAATATTCAAATTCTTGACCGGGAACTAATTTTTTAAAATAATCTTCCCAATCTTTTAATTCTTCTTCAGAAAAGATATCTTCAATGGACAACATTGGAACTTTGTGTTCAACCTTTTTAAAACCTGGCAAGGGTTCTCCAGACACTCTTTGGGTCGGGGAGTCAGGGGTAATAAATTCGGGAAACTCTTGTTCTAGTTTATAAAGTTCGTGTTTTAAAGAATCTAGGGCTTCAGGAGAAATCTCTTCTTTATCCAAAACATGATATAAGTAGCGGTGGTAATTTATCAATCTTTTCAATTTTTCAATTCTCTTTTTCGCCTCAGCCTTTGATAATTTTTCAGCCATATTCTTATAATTATAAAATAAAATGGAAAAAATTTCCAAATAAGAACAATATTTTACAATGTTTAATCCAATGTTTAATCTGACAGATTGCTCATTGTTCATCACCAGGTGATGAACAGATGAATATTTTATTCCAGGAAGAGGGAATTAAAGGAAACAAGTTTTTCTTTCAGGAAATTTTCTGTAAATCCTTTAAATTCTCTTTTTCCACCCATTTTTAGAGAATATTTTTCATAAATTTCCTCTGGGGCTAAAATTTTGGCTTTTCTCTTCCCAATTCGATCAGGAAAACTAGAGAATTGAAAATTTTCTAAAAATTCATAAGCCTTTTCCCAATTTCTTAAACCTTTCTCTCTCCATCCTGGTTGATAAATATCTAAAGTGTTAATTATAGTAATATAACGTACTATCGCATCGGATTGGGTTTGATTTTCAATTTGAATTGATTTATAAGGACCGCTAAAGAGAGCTCCTTGACGAAGATTTTTAAGGTTGAAATATTTTGCAAATCCTCCTTTTAATTTTTTCATAAATAAAGCAAGAGATTTTTTTGATTTAGCCAATAAATGAAAATGGAAGTGGGTAATTGGTAAAACAAAATCAAAAAGGGAAACCAGGGGTGGGTGTTCCTTTATTATAAACTTTGAAGAGGGTTCCTCTCCACTTAATATGGCTTGAGCAGCCTTCATTATGTCTAGCCGGCGGATATTAAAAACTGCCCTACCAACATTGGCGGCATAGATTTGGAAAATAAAACGGTAACAATTTTCTTCATTTTTAAAAATTTCTCTATTTTCAACAGCTCGAGAAAGAATATGGAAGGGTAATTTTTCCTCAAAAAATCGGTAGGGCATAAGCAATTACGTTGTTATTGTACATATTGTTCATCACCAGGTGATGAACAGTTATTTAGATTGTGACTATGATTGGGCATTAAACACCAAAAAGAAGATCCACTATCTCCTCTTTGGACACTTTGGACATCGCATGTCCAAAGTGTCCAAAAAATGTTCAAAACATTTTAATCACAATTAGGGGTTTTAATTTTTGCTTTTAAATTACACGGGGCAGCTAGCGTTTTGTACTTTTAGCTGAATATCCGCCTGTTTAGTTAAAATATCAGTTGCAGCACCAGAAACTTTCATAGTATATGTTCCTAGGGGCATATCTCCTCCAGCGTCTGATAATGTAAGAGTAGAAGAACAAGTTGGAGAGGCAGAAGATATAGTACAAACTGCGGGAGAAAAACAAGCTTTTAAGTCCGTAATCGGGGTTTCGCCAGAATGAAGAGGATAAAAACAGCCAGGCCCTCCAGGAACAGGCGATGTAATCGAGGGTGAGTCACTGACTGAAAAAGTAACATCCTCAGTAGGACCAGAAATATGAGTAGTAGTGACCGTCGTAAAAGTGCTATCTGAAGGTCTTATACAAAGATTATCTGGCGCCCAGCCAGTTCCATAAGGAGCCTCAAGAACTAAGTTAAAATCAAAAACAACTGGTGAGATTACCTCAATTGCCCTTTTTGTCCCTTTGTAATTGCCTGAAGATTGCCATCTAACTTCACTATTCTCGGTATAATTCACCGTATAATTAGCCCCGCCTACGCTATCACTGCCACTCCAATTCATTCCATTTGCTCTTTTTTCATAAAGAGCTCTTTCAATCCCGGTATCAGCAGCATAAAGAGCGACTACCGAATCTCCCATTCCTCTAATCATTTTCATTTGGGAAACAATAATTAAGCTTACACCCAAACCAATGGCTATTAAAATAAACATAATCATTAGGGCGAGATAAAGAGAAACACCTTTTTTCGGATTCTTAAACATAATTTAAAATTAATAATACATAATAAATAATTACTTCGCTGTATCTAAATTTCTTTGGGAGATTGAGGTTTGGATTTGAATTTTTGGCTTTTCCCCGGTTGTTCCTCTTCCTAATACTTCCAAAAAAATTGTCACTCGTGGTTGAAGGGTATCGGTTTGAACTTCTCCAGAGGGATTAATTTTAAAATTTTGGACAACTATTTTGTCTGACGTTAAGTAATTTTCGACACCTTCTTTTGATTCTTTTAACCTATACGAATCTAAATAAAATGTCTGGCATTCGTTACGATAGTTTCTAAATTTTATTCCAT
>Ga0315291_10003006_pt1 | contig 21841 bp, 16 predicted proteins | sample YL17G12_20_MG_FD_203070 | JGI IMG/M metagenome (GOLD analysis project Ga0315291, IMG submission 203070) | Sediment microbial communities from Yellowstone Lake, YNP, Wyoming, USA - YL17G12_20 | ecosystem: Environmental > Aquatic > Freshwater > Lake > Sediment | place: USA: Wyoming | collected... | reverse complement strand
TTCACTATATAAAATATAAACGTAATACATAATCTCTCCTAAAAATAAAAAAGCCCATTTAAAAGGGCTTCTATTTGACTTGCTCCCCGGGAGGGACTCGAACCCCCAACCTAGTGGTTAACAGCCACCCGCTCTGCCAATTGAGCTACCGAGGAGTATGCTCAATTAAAATTGTTATGTAAAGAATCCGCAACCTCGCGGTTAATCCCGAATACTCGGGACTCTGCCAATTGAGCTACCGAGGAGTATGCTCAATTAAAATTGTTATGTAAAGAATCCGCAATCCCGAATACTCGGGACTCTGCCAATTGAGCTACCGAGGAGTATGCTCAATTAAAATTGTTATGTAAAGAATCCGCAATCCCGAAGTTTCGGGGTTAATCCCGAATACTCGGGACTCTGCCAATTGAGCTACCGAGGAGTATGCTCAATGTTCTTAACTTAATAGTATAAAAAAATATTCTCCAATTGTCAATAACAAAATGAAATATTTTTAATGTATTAGTTCTGAATTTATATTATTTTTGCAGGTTTTGTTCCCGCCGCTGACGGAATGCACATTGTGCTGGAGAGCGGCGGTCGCCACCGGTCGTCCGTAACTTAATCCGGTATCGGTGCAGTATATTCCTGATTGAATTACTGCAGCAATAAAAATGATGCTGTTTGAAGAAATGCTCTGCTATCGCATCTGCTGATTTTAATTCACGGTATAATTGCACAATATATCGTCGTCCGCCTTTCTGCCGGACGAAAGTTTGAATGGCTCCCTTCCCCCTTCCCCCTTCCATCTCCCACCCGCCTGCCTCTGCCTCGCCTCCGCATATCGTCCCCTTTCATTTTTACGTTTAAAACATTTATATAAGATTGCTACTTTTTATCCGGCTGAATCCTCCCTATCGCATTCGGTAAATTGATTTATATCATTGACAATCTCTTCAACCCGGTCAACAATTGAATGCAACAACTGTTCAGGCTTCCAGACTCCGTATTTGATACAGTCAGCAACGTATTCTTGCCACACCTCAATTAATACGCAGTCTCCTGAAACCATTTCTGCGATTACTTCTTTCTGACATTCGGTAAAATTTTTTAAATATTTTTCAAACAGCACCTGTTGTTCCATTTCAATCACCTCCAACAAAATTACCATATATTATAAATAGAGAAATATAATTTACTTAATATAGTATATTTTACGTATGTTGTCAAGAAAAATTTACAATATTTTATAATATTTCTTGACATATTACAATTTATACTGTATATTTATTACTGTTAACAGTAACTCACTGGAGAGATAATGAGCGTTGGAGCACGGATACGCGAACGGCGCCGGGCATTAAGCTTAACCCTCGAAGAAGCCGCCGCCCGCGCGGGTATGCAGGCATCTAATTTAAGTGATATTGAAGCCGGAAAACGCGACGTTCGAACTCAAACACTTGAACGTATTGCACAGGCGTTAGCATGCAGTCCAGCCGACTTCTATGACCATTATACCTATGAAAAAGACGAAGAAATCACTCCCGGACTCCGCGAGCTGTTTCGGGATGAAAAAACGGTAAAATTGATGAGTATTTCCGAGGAGGAGTTCGAATGGATGCGCTCTATCCGGTTTCGCCCCAGCCAAAACCCAACGAAACAGGATTATGTTGACCTCTTATTCATTTACCGAAATATTAAATAAGCCCAATGCCGACCAAATTCGGAGGTTCGTCGAATCAAAGGGAATTGCGGTGTTATTCCGGCAGCTAGCTCCCGGAATCCGCGGCAGTACCTTTAAAAAAAACGGTAAACAATACATCATTGTGAATAAGCTTGATTCTTCGGAACGTCAAAATTTTACTATTGCACACGAATATTGTGAGATTCAGCTTGAAAACAAAACCGACCTCCCTCTTGATGAACAGCATCAGTTAGCCAATATTATGGCAGGAGAACTCCTGCTGCCTGATGACGAGTTTAAACCGGCAGTTAACAGGTATGATTTGCACGAATTAAAAAAGATATTTCCGAGCGTTAGCTACGAAGTCATTGCACGAAGACTCGTACAATTTAAACCACTTGTCGTAACCATTTTTGATAATGGCTTAGTTACAAGCAGATTCGGTTCTCCCCTCATTCGATTTCCACAATCTGCAACACAATTGGAACAAACAGCGGCTCAATCTTGCTACGAAACGAAAAAAACAGTTTCAGTGAGTGAACCGCCAATGACTGTCAGTGGATACTATATAGAGGAAACCAACGGTATCGTTCGAGTTTACATTACTGCAGAATATACCGGGGAATAAAATGATTATTCTTCTTTTAAGAATTCGGTACGCTGTTGATTCAACCGTTTTAAATTGACGATAATCTTTCTCTTCTCAAAAAATATCCGTTTCTGTTCTATAAGCTCGTCCTGCAATTGTTCAACAAATGAATCAATACTCTCTTTTTTTTGAGTTATATCCGCCGCTTCTTTTGAATGTTCTCCCTTTGATATGCGAAACAACTCACGGCTGATTTGAGTCTGTTCCTTTTTCGCATCCATTATTTTTTTCCGAAGGACAGTTAAAACTTCCCCTTCATCGTGAGTTATGATTTTTTCCTGCTCTGCTATATACCATTTAAATTTAACGAGCTTATTATACCGATATTCTTTCGTTCCTAATTCTACTATCATATTTTTCATTGTGGAAAGGTCGAACGGTTTTGCTAAATAATGGTCTATCAACAGTAACTTAGCACGTTTTACCGACTCAACATCTTTCATAACACCGGTCATCATAATGACCGGAGCCCCGGCAAGTTCTGGATACAAATTAATCCAGGAAACTAAATCAAAACCACTTTTTTCTTTCATTTTTATATCAGTTATGACAATATCAAACGTATGACTTTTCACTGCTTCTATTGCTTCATCAGCACTGCTTGCAGTCACGACACACTTTACCTGTTCACATAAATATTCGCATAATAAACTCCGAATATTCTCTTCATCATCCACAATCAAAACGGAGAGCGACCGAAGAATTTCATGCTCCCGTATTTCACGGGTTCTCGCTAACATCTCTCCGGACTTTTTAAACACATCCGTTACCGTTTCAATTAACTTCGGGACTTTAACCGGTTTTGGAATATGAAACAACACATCTAACTGTTTCCCCCGCTCAATCGTTTCATTATCACCGCGGGCATCCAAGAGGAGCACGGGAAGTCTCTGGTACTTTTTATTACTTCTCACCTGTTCAATGAGATGAAATCCATCCTTTTCCGGCATATCGCTGTCAACAATCAGCAAATCTACCGGATTTTTTACTAACAAATCGAGTGCCGTATCTTCAGTATGAGCAATAAGCACTTTATACTGATATGCCATCAGCTCACCGCCTATTCTGTCCAGCTCATTCAGCTCATCATCAACAAGTAATATCATTTTTGATATAGTTAACATACCCGGACTCTAATTACCTAAATAAACATTGTATTATTATATCAATGCGTTCCAGTTAAAATTCTTCATACACGGTAACAATAATATTTTAAATCCCCCTTAATCCCCCTTTAATAAAGGGGGAAACAGGGGGATTCCTTTTATTATGAGTGCTATAAAAGTAACTTTTATTAACATACTGATTAACTAATTATTATCCGTTGTGTAAAATTCTCTAAATGAGATTTATTCCAAAGTAAATTGCAAATTAATACATTGTTATTAAATCCACCATACCCTCTTTAAAATAAAGGATAAAGGGAGATTTTAAATTTATATGTATTTTAAAAGCAATTTCGCATAATCAGTTAACCAATTATATTATTTCTCACGCTGATACACGATTTTCCCGCCGACTATAGTGTAATCAACCAGGCAGTTCATAATTTCTTCTGGCCGAATGGCGGTTATATCTTTATTATAAAGCACCATATCTGCTAAATAGCCAGGTTTCAACATCCCTTTACGGTTTTCCATAAACTCAGCATACGCCGAGCCAAATGTATACAGTTCGACTGTTTCCTCTAATGTCAGTAATTGCTCAGGAAACCAGCTTGGTTCTGTTTTATTAAATCTATCTTTTCTGGTAACACCAGCATACAATCCTTCTAACGGGTCTAATGGTTCAACAGCATAATCAGTACCGAACGCAATATGTGCACCGGCATTCAAAAGACTTTGCCAGGCATACGCGCCTTTGCATCGCTCTAAACCGATTCGTTTCTCAGCGAACCGTTTATCCGTAATACAGTGCGTCGGCTGCATAGAAGCAATAACTCCCAATTGTGCAAAGCGTGGAATATCATCTGACCGGAGGATTTGTGCATGCTCAATTCTGTGTCTGGAGTCGCGCTTGCCGTTGACCTGTTGAGCTTTCTCGTAAGCGTTTAAAACCCAATTATTTGCCTTATCGCCTATTGAATGGATGCCGATTTGGAGTTTTAAGGAGTCTGCGGCAACGACTCGCCGCTCGAGATCTTCATACGACATCTGCGGTAAACCGGTTTTATCGGGTTCATCACTAAACGGTTCAAACATTTCCGCTGTCCCGGAGCCAAGCGTTCCATCCATAAAACCCTTTAAGTAGCCGAATCGAATCCAGTTGCCACTTTTCGGATACTGCTTTTCTGTCTCAAGATATCGAACATAATTTGCCGTATTGGCAGAAAGACTTCCGCCAAAATATACACGGACGGGAAGTTTGCCCATATCGTAAAACCGCTTATACCAATCTGGTCCACCTCCCGGGGGAAGCTGGAGAGAGGTAACTCCTAAACGAGACGCCATTTCGAACGCCGCCTCCCATTGCTGAAGGTTTATCCGTTCTCTTTCTTCGCTGGAAACGGGGTATGCTACGGCACCATATCGTAATAACCGCGAAGCTGACTCCTTAAAAATCCCTGTCGGTTCACCGGTCATCGGGTCACGCTGGATTTCACCGCCCGGCGGATCAGGAGTATCTTTCGTTATACCTGACTTTTTAAGCACATAACTGTTCACGAGTACTGAATGACCATCTGCCCGCGACAATACAACCGGATTATCGGGTGCTACCGAATCAAGCAGTTCTTTTGTCGGCCATTTTTTATCTTTGAACATTTCGTGCTCCCAACGTCCTCCAGAAATAAGCTCGCCCGGTCTCGCCTTTGCAACCCGCTCCTTTACTTTCTGTGTAATAATCGCCGGATCGGTTGTATAGCGTAAATCAAGGTAAGTAGTGTCCAATGACCCAAAATGAGCGTGGGCATCATTAAATCCCGGGACAAGCAATCTCCCCTGTGCATCAATAACTAACGTTTTCCCTTTTTCTATATATTTCTCTACATCCTTATTCGTCCCGACAAACAGTATAAATTCACCACTCATTGCAATTGCCTGCGCCCGCGGATTGCTTTTATCAATCGTCATAATGCGTGCATTCCGAATTACCACTTCAGCCGACTGTTTCTCATACATCACTTTCTTCGCACAGCCGGATACTAACACGATAATAAACGCACATAACATCAATACAGCGAATCTTTTCTTGTTCATATTCCCTCCCTCAATTTATTGTATTTATTATGATATTTCAGTTTTAAACATAGATCTGATTAAATTAATCTTGCTTCCATGAGAATCCGGTGAATTGCATTTTTAACTTCACTACCAACTTGAATCAACGGAGGCCGGGGTTCCCCGCCAAATAATCCAATTGCGTCCACTGCGCACTTTATTCCTGGTACACCATATTTACCCACAATAACATTATTTGCCTCTGCAAGCTGAATTTGAAGCTCATTCGACCGGTTAAAATCACCCTGTTTAAAAGCATTATACAGCGTAACGGTTTCCGCAGGTGCAAAATCGGACAACGCTAAAATTCCACCCGTTGCTCCCATCATAAGGGCTGGAAATACGACCGTACCAGCTCCGACAAGGATTGCATACCGCTCACTCTTTTTACATAGTTTCATCACCTCCGCAAAAAAAGATATATTCCCGGACGAATCCTTTATCCCTGCAACATTAGGATGACTGATTGTGTTACCAATGGTTTCCAATGGGATTTGGACACCGGTATATTTGGGAACATTATAAAGCAATATCGGAATTGGCGATGAATCAGCCACCGCTGTGTAATAGGCAGTTAACGCGGGTGCTGTCATTTGTTCTTTGTAATAAGAGGGAGTTACAACAAGGGCAATTTCAGCACCTGCTTCAGCGGCTCGCTGAGCAAATTCAATCGTGTCGGTTGTTGATTCTCGTCCTATACCAGCAATAATAGTTTTCTGCGGAGCGGCACATTTTCGAAGCGTTTTCAAAACTGCAACACATTCATCATCCTCAAGCAAAGTGCTTTCACCAGTTGAACCAAGCGCCAGATACCCGGAAAAACCATATTGATTGTACCGTTCAATATTTTCTGTTAACCGGTTCAGCGCCAATCGTCCATTCTCAAATGGCGTTGTTAACGCAGGAACTATACCAGAAAGCTGTATGATCATCGGCAATACCCTGTTAATATAATGATTAAGTGATTTATGATTTACCTTTATTCGTTAATTTTTGCAGTTTTTTAATAATTTTCAAAATGATTAGTGATAAATTATAACAAAAAATCGAATAAAGCCAATCATTTTTCAAGTCAAAATGGAGTTATTTGAAGCTGTTTTGATTTCAATCCTTTTCCGGCAGAAAAATGAGTTAACCTGCATTGCTCCGCAGGTAAAAAGCAAATCAACTATTGAAACGTCAACTCTTCCGTTAAAGCACTGTTTTGGCATTGAAAAGTTGCTATAGTTGACGTCAATAGAATATTTTTTATATGCTGATTCATCTATAAATGAACGCTCGTTTTCGTCAGCATAATACACGGTAGCACCAGCGGCTACGGCCAGCAGAGGTTTTCGCTCAGGAGTATTCATATCAATCAAAAACTCAGATCCACGACGAAAGACACAAGAAATTTGAAGCAGACGGGCAATGGCTATAATCAACTCACTGTTCATTTCAACTAAAAATTTCGGCTGAGTCCTCAAAATGTCTTTTATCATCGGAAATGTCTCCTCAAAATATTGCATATTCCGATACTGATGATAGAGCCGCCGGAGGTGTTTCCGCTCCCAATGAACGGTATAATCAATTTCAGCATCCTTTATCAACTGCCCTTGCCGGTTACTCCGTTTTACTGGTACAATAAGCCATTCGGCACTATTGCCGCCCGGAATTAATGCACGGCTGATAACATCACGCTTCGATAATGGAATTGTGTCAAGAAAAATACAAACGTCAGAAGAAAACAACCGGTTAAAATAGCGAAAATTCGGGAGATATTCCGGCTTTAAAACTGTAACTATCATACGTCTCTCTATGATAATTCTTTCTCAAAACTCAAAAATACAATATAAAACAATTGAATATTAAATTCAAGGTGCTCTCACAATAAGGATAATATTTTTCTTGCGTATCTGCTAATATTCAAATATATTATAAAAAGAATTTTTCAATTATATATCATTTAATAATTTGGGATTGTGATGAGTAGTTTACACCGTTTTTCAGCACCGTATACCGTTACCGGCATTATTCTTATATTGTGGGCGTTATGTTCTGACAGTACTCTCATAGCACAGCAAACACAAACTCAGTGGTCTTCAGTAACACTCCGCCGGGTTAATCTCCGCCAGACTCCAAGTATTCGCAGTATCGTCAAAACGGTATTGAACGAGGGAACACCAGTCCGTGTTATGAAAGAAACACCCGAATGGCTGTATGTTTCAGTCGTATCCGGTGATTCTGGATGGGTATCAATCGGTTTTATCGCGCCAAAAGCCGAAGTGGAGCAATTATCCAAAACACAAATCATCGGGCGTCAGACTCAAAAAGAAAAATTGAAGGACACCGTAAAAACCGGACAACCGGAATTTCTAAAACAACGTGAACCGGTCAATATTTCACAATCAAACTCATTCCTTCGGAATAATTTTCTGTGGATTGTGCTCTTATCTCTATCACTGTTAGGAAACATTGTATTATTTGTGCGATTATTGTCTCACCAGCGCATACCACCCCGAGTACTCGGGGCTGACAACAGCATAGTAATAACCGAGCTGGAACAAGTAAAAAAAGCAAATGTAGACCTTAAAAATCAGTTAAGCACAGCTCAAGATAATTACTCAAAAACTGAAATCGCACTATCAAAAACCGAAAAAGACTTCCAGATGCAAAAATCCGTCCACCAAAAACAAATAGAGGAATTGAATAATACAATTTCTGTTCTCGAAAATACTCTTAATCAAAATACACAAACAATTAAATCCCAAAATGAACAGATTGAAAAGACGTCTCAGGAACCAAGAAACCTCAAAAAAGAACTTGAAAACTTCCAGAAGCAACTCAGTAAATCAACAGAAAATCTCCAGCAACAAGCGATAAAATTCACCCTTGCCGAACAAACCCATAAAGAAGAACTTAAAAATAAGGAAAATAAATTAAAACATCTTCAGGAACAGATTGATACTGCAAACCAAAAATACTCAACTTTAGAAAAAGAAACAGCCGGAACAATCGCAGATTTAAAAAAGAACAATGACTCCTTACTCAATAAAACCGCCGTGTTGGAAAAGGTACTTGATACAAAAGAGAATGAACTTATCAACAGGACAGCACAACTACGGAAAGAATTTGAAACATCACTTGACGAAAAAATAGAAACACGGTTAAACGAAGCTCGTGTTTCTATTAAAAATCAATCCGACCAAGAAAAAGAAGCCCTGACCCTCCGTACCCAGCGTGAAAAAGATGCATTACAGGAAATGATTAGCTCACTCCTTCAGCAATTAACTCAACTTGAAAAGTCGCATAACGAGGAACACCGCATCCGCACTGAACTTGAAACAAAAATAGCAGATTTAGAACTCAATGCCTCCGCTAAAGAATCGGCATTAGAAAACCTCCAAAAAGAATACACAACATTGTTAACAATACACGAAAAAACCCAGCAGCAGTTAAAACAGGCAGAATCATTTGTCTCTGAAGGAATGTTACTAACAACAACACCGGCAGAAATACCCGTCGTTTCTGAACAAGAACCCGGTGCGGCAAAACAACCATCTCGAATGCCGCCTCGTGAGCCGGTTGCCAAAGATAAACAACTTGACGAATATGCACGAAGCTTTTTTAAAAAGATAAGCACATTGTAGATGCAATTTTAGTATATTGGTAAAAACACTTATCACGAAGGCACGGCTTACTCAGACACGATAGAACTATATGAGATTGTTATATAAATAGAATTCTGTTAATCTCTTGTATTTTTTCAACAGGCTTTATATATTAATTGGTACAATCGTTAAAATATATATTAATGAACGGCAAGTAAATGCCTCGCTCACTTACAAAATCCTATGCCTCCGGAATACATTCCGCCGGAATGTTTGAACAATCAACTATATTTCCTGATGATAGTACAAAAGAATCAACTCAAAACTCTGAGCATAATTCATCACGGAGCGATGATAGCAATTTGCATCAATCAACCTACGATATACCATCATTTATTCGACAAAATAACGCTCTCATTGCTTTGACAAAAGAATTTAAAACAGTCATTCAGAAACTTATTGCATTCAACGAATCAAGCATTATTCATCAACAATATTTCAATACTCCATCATCCTCGCCAGTGCAAAAACGAACACTATCATACGAGCCTGTTCCAACTATGCACAATCGCCAGTTTTCTTCAGAAAACATCCAGTTAAATGTTCCACGCCAAACACAAAAAAACAATGAAAAAATGAATGCTGTCCCTTCAGACATTATGAAGCGGACCTTTAAAAATCCCAACTTTTATTCTTCCGGATATCGCTCGACTTGGGATAGTCAGGACAGGAATGAACATACGGTAATTGCACCAGAAAGCACTTATACCTTTATTAAAGAATCTTCTGCCCGTTACCAAAAAACAATACCACAAAACGCTCCGGCAAAAGATCATAGTGCATCTTCAGAGCCATCTGCAAATCCATCATCACGGCACTCTTCAAACTTTCCGCCCCAATACCGTCAGCCCATTATTTCAAGTAAAACTCACAATCATTTAAATCAGCAAAAGCTTACTTCATCTCAACCGCATCCACCAGCAAAAAACACACAGTCCGTCAACCGGAACACTGCAGGTCATATCATTGAGCTGAAATTTTAAAACTCATTTATAAAAACAGGTTCTTCGAACAATTTGTCTGCAATGAACATAAGTACCAAGAAATTTAATCCTTTATAAATATACTATAGAGAATAGGAAGCTGTAGTGCAGTCAGGAAAATAGCCGTCAGTTCACCTCCGATATAAACGACTGCCATTGGCTGCTGAAGCTCTGAACCGGCGGTTCCGGTATAGATTGCAAGAGGCAGAACGCCAGCAATAATAACTAACTCTGTCATTAAGTCCGGCCGAATTCGTATTAACGCTCCTTCTACGATGGCATCCTTTAAAGATAAACCTTTTTTATGTAAATTATTGATAAAGGCAACTAAGAGAATCGCACTTTGAATTGATATTCCGAAAAGTGCAATAAATCCAATAGCTGAAGAAACACTTAATGTTATTCCTGTAATCCAGAGGGCAACAACACCACCCATCATAGCAAAAGGAACGTTGAGGAGGATTATTATCGCACATTTGAGTGAACCAAAAGATAAAAATAGGAGAAAAAATACAATAACACCAACAAGCAAACTGAGAATCGTCAGCCTTTGTGCGGCTCTCTGATAACTTTCATATTGACCTCCAAATACAACATAATAGTCCTCGGGCAGAGTAACTTTGGTAAAAATTGCATCCTTTGCCTCGGCTACCCAGCTTCCTTGATCGCGCCCAGAAAGGTTACATATAATGACACGCCGCTTTGTCATATTTTCCCGCATAATAGTTAAAGGCCCACTGCTGTCTACGAATTGAACAAGTTCTTCAATCGGTACACGCTGTCCAGATGGCGTGTCAACCAGAATTTTCTTAATTGTATCTACATCATTTCTGTATTTCTCCTGAAACCGTATAAACACCGGGTACTTTTTGTGCCCTTCAAGAATATCAGTTACGGCAATACCGTTGAGCGCTGTCTCAATGACGTCAGATACATCTTGAATGTTCAAACCATAACGGGCTATTTTTTTTCGGTCCAGCATTAAATTAATTTGCGGAGTTCCTGCAGTTTGTTCAACCCGCATATCAACAACACCTTTTATATGAGCAATAACATCATGAATTTCTTCTATCTTTTTATCCAGTACTTGTAAATCGGGCCCAAATAATTTTATTGAAATTTCACCTTCAATACCGGTGAGCATCTCCGATAACTTATTTTGAATCGGCTGTTCGAAAATATACCGGATTCCGGGTATTATATCAAGTTTTTCCCTCATTGCTTGAAGCGTTTCTTCGAGTGACCTTGAGCGCTCATTTTTAGGTGTTAAATCCATAATATAATGGCTGTGATTGACCTCGTGAGCATGTTCCGATTGTTCAGCATGACCGGTTGTTCGATTAATAGAAAGCACTTCCGGAAAGGAAATCATCAACTCTTCCACTTTTTTCCCTATCCTGTCAGATTCTTCCAATGAAGCTCCTGGCAACATTACCGTGCTTAATATCAAAGATTCTTCGTCCATTTGGGGAAGAAATTCTCTGCCAATTCTGGGAAAAATTCCAACAACTACTACAAGAAAAAGGATAATTGTTACCGTGAGAATTGTAAGTCTATGAGATAGACAAAATTCAAGGGCAATTCGATAAATCCTTTTTATACTTACAATCAGGAAATTATCCTGCAATCGAATTTTATCCTTCTTAAGAAATAGTGAGCAGAAGATCGGTTGAACTGTAAGTGAAATTAACAATCCGCCAAAAAGAGATGAAGCGACGGCAAAGGCTGTAGGAGCAAACATCTTCCCTTCAATTTCGGTCAGCCCGAACAACGGTATAAAAACCAGTATTATTATTAAAGAAGCGTGAAAAATGTGCTTCCCGACTTCTTTCGATGCTTCTATAACTTTTAATTTAAACTCACCTTCTTTTTTCTGGGTTACACGAAAGATATTTTCTACCATAATTATAGAAGAATTCGCCATTTTGCCGATTCCGATTGCCAACCCGCCGAGCGACATAACTGTAATTTTTATATGAAAAATCCACATCATAAAAAATGCGAAAAGAACAGCTAACGGAATAGTCAATGATGTAATCATAGCACTTCTGATATTACTCATAAAAAGAAGAATAACGATAATAACGAGAATCGCTCCCTGAATCATTGTTTTTTCCATATGAGAAATTGAATTCCATATCAGAATTGACTGATCATAATAAGCTTCTATTTTAATCTTTTCCGGGAGTGAACGAGCAATTTCATTTAATGCATTTTTCACGCCTGCAATTGTTTTCAGCGTGCTCCCGCCATACTGCTTTTCAATCACGACATCAACGACTTCCCTGCTTACAGGATTTTCTTTATCGGATCTCCCGGCCAAACCTCTCCTTAACTGGTGCCCTATCTGCACCTCTGCAACATCTTTAATATAAATGGGCACGTTATTCCGTGCGGCGATAACAGAGTTTCTAATATGTTCCAGACTTTCCATACGTCCCAGCCCACGAAGGACAAATTCCTGGGGTCCATTAAAAATCAATCCTCCGGAAGGATTATAATTGTTTCTCTCTATTGCAGTTTTAACATCGGCAATGGTAATGTTATAGTTTTTAAGTTTATTCGGATCAATAAGCACCTGGTACTGCTGAATGAATCCCCCCATATTAACGACAAAAGATATTCCCGAAACACCAAGCAGCCTATACCGTATAACCCAGTCAGCGATGCTGCGTAATTCCATCGGATTATCTCCGCCATCCACCACAAACTGGAAAACTTCTCCCATACGGGATGAGACCGGACCAAGGATGGGAGTGAGTGTTCCTGCTGGTAACTGATTGGCGACAAGTTCCAACCGGCTGGTTACAAGTTGCCGCGCTAAATAAATATCCGTCCCCCAGTCAAATTCCACTGTTACCACGGTTGTTCCTAAACTTGATTCAGAACGAATCCGTGTTACATGTGGAGCCCCGTTGAGAATACTTTCAAGTGGAATAGTAATTAATTGTTCAATATCTTCCGGTGGCATCCCATAGTTTTCTGTAATAATATTTACCAAGGGAGCATTCAAGTCAGGATATACATCAACCGGCAATTCCCTAAAGGCAAAAACTCCAGCAACAATTATTAAAATCGTGAAAAATATTAATTGCAGTTTATTTGCCAATGACCATTCTATCAGTTTATCTATCATTGAAATAATCCTCCTGAATTCAACACTATCAATGGATATGCCCAGCGAATACATTGCTGTGCATTTCCGATAAAAGTTGAAAATTACCCTTCGTAACAACTTCTTGTCCAAGCGACAATCCGGAAATTACTTCTATAAGACCGTTGTACTTACTGCCCAGCTGAACTTTTTGTTCTGTGAATGAATCTCCGACTTTAATAAAAACTATTTTATTTTTAGAGTCATCCAGCACTGATTCGCGGGGGATTGCAATGCACGTTCGATTTTCATCCAAATAAATGGCGATATTGGCGAACATTCCGATCTTTAGACAATTGTCCTTGTTATGAATTGCTGTTCGTACCAAAATAGTCCTTGTTTCTTCATCAACCTTAGTATCAATATAAATAACAGTTCCTTTACATACCTCGTCCGGGAATGCGGTAACAGATGCTTCAACCTGCTGACCGATGCGGATTTTTGCGATGTCGTTTTCAAAAATATCCGCATCAATCCAGAGAACTGACATATCTCCGACTTCAAATAAGTTACTTTCCGGGCTGACTTTATCACCAAGTTTTGTATTACGGATGAGAATTATTCCGTCCAGAGGTGAAACAAGATATATTCTATTGTTAATTTCATGGGTTTCTTCCGGAAGATTATGAACATCCTCTTCTGAAAGTCCCATTAGGTGCAGTTGTTTTTCGGCAGTGAAAAATATTGATCGTGTTTTCTTTACCTCTGCCTCTGCGGTAATTATTTCTTTCTCACTTCCGATCTTTTTAGCAAAAAGATTTTTCAGCCGCTCATAATCTGTTGATGCCAATTCATAATCAGTTTTAGCAGTGTAATATTGAGACTTTGCAATGCCGAGTTCCACACTTTCGATTTCCACTAAACGCTGCCCTTTTTTTACATTTTCCCCAGGATTTACATAAATCTGGGAAACGCGGCCTGAAATAATAGGGCCAACAACTGCAAGCCTGTTCTCATTCATCTTTACTTTTCCCGTTGCCGTAATAGTTCTTCCAATATTCTGTTTTTGAACCATTACAGTTTCAAGTTTAATTGCCTTTTGTACTTCACTGTTCATCTTTATTTCATTATCTTTTATTTTTTCGGATGAACCAAGAGATTGAGAATTTTCCGGCACTGCGGTACAACCGAAAACGAGTAAAATTCCTAAAAAAGGAATAGAGATTTCAGTCAACTTTTTTATTAATCTCTTGTTTTTAAGTACTGATAACATTTTTGCCTCCCTGAATTGAATAATAGCTTTTTATGGTAAACTAATTAGGCAGAGTTCCTCCTACAGCCCTTATAAGCGCAGCATATGCTACCTGAAAATCATATAACGCAGTAATATACTCTATGCGTGTATCAGTAAGCGTGTGCTGAGCCGCCAATAATTCAATATATCCGACCTGACCTTCCATATAACTTTCATAGGCAATCCGATATATTTCTTCAGCCTCTTTTAAGATATTTTCATTGTAAATCTTTACGCGTTTTTCGACAGCTATCAAATTCTTATAAGCACGGTCTACATTCACTGCCACACTTTTTTTGCTGAAAATCATATTGGTCTCAGCTTGATCTGTATTGAATTTTGCCTGTTTGATTTGACTTTTTTGATCCATCATAAACCAGAGTGGGATATTAAAACCTATCTGAGAAGCCCATGATTTTGACTTATTGCCAAAATCCTGTCGAAACAATCCAACATAAAAATCAGGGAGGAATCCCCAACGAGCGCTACTAAGGTTACTCTGTTTGCTTTCGTACATAAGAGATGCTGATCGTATATCAGGATGCTGCGCCATTGCAATAGATTGCAGTGATTGAATGTCTATATCAGCAGGTTTATATTTCAACTCTTCTGATAGCTGGAGTGAAATATCATCTTTTAGATTTAAAAGAAATTTAAGATTTGATTCAGCGACAGTATAGTCGTTTTCAAATGTAAGTAAGTCTCCTTCTGCTTTTGCCACTTCAACCTGAGCTCGAAGCACTTCGATATACGACGCCGCACCTGCGGTATATTTAATATTTGCCTTTTCCTCAAAATCTTTCAATAACTTTAAATTTTCATCCCCGTATTCCACCAATTTCTTATACAAAAGCACACGACAATATCCTTCTCTGACCTTTTTGATAATATCCAATTTTGTATTCAAATAATCCATTTCTGCAGCTTGGACTTCTTTACTGACGGCTTTCCCACGGTGATACCATCTGAGAGGAAATTCAAAATTCTGCGTCAATCCGGTCCATCTTTCACCATAGTTTCTGATAACACTGCCGAATTTAGGCATCCCGGCATTTTCCATGAATAACTGAGGTGCTTCCGGTGAAACTTCCTCCCAAAAACGTGCTTGTTCAGCCTCAAATGATTTCTTTGCTGCTTTAATCTCCAAATTTTGCTTTAGAGCGATTTGGATAGCTTCTTCCTGAGAAAGTAGCATTAGTTGATTTTGTGCTTGTATAGAAACCGCACAACATATCATTATAAAATCTAAACACAGAGTATAAATAATTGTTCGCATAATTGAATACTCCCATGTATTGAACGATAGATAATACAGAACAGAATATCATAATTGCATAATCAACGGTGCAATCACACTTATCTGCAGAAATTATTGTTATCCTTACTGCCGGTTTATCAATAAAACCAGATTAAAAGGAAATATACTATTGAAGTGAAAAAATTATACAGAAGGGGGAGCTCGAAGGTCAGGAAATTGATACGCCGCTTTGGAGTAATATTCGGTATTCCAAGAAAATCCGGATATACCATTTTCAAACAATACAATAGAAAAAATACATCCACATTCATCAATATAATGAGAAGAAACTAATGTGCAAACGGGACAAAATGTCTCCTTGAGTTGTAAACATGAATGAAAATGGACGACATTTCCGCTTACACAGTCGTCACCATCGTTAGAGATTTTTATTACTTCACATCCGCTTGATTCCCTAATGTCTGCGGCAATATTATGAGCATACGGAAACTGAATGTAAACAAGAAAAGAAAATAGATATATCGCATAAAACGATGAAAAAAACAGAATATGTTTCCGAAAAGTTTTCATAGAAAAAGATATAAAATCATTTTTTAAAATATACATTTACTTTTTATTATAGTCAACAATTTTTTATGTTGCACTCAAAAATAGTGTTGAGTGCGGAAGCTCTACTGCCGCTTTTAAAAACGCCCCGAGAACTCGGGGTGCACTCCAATCCGCCAGAGGCAGACATAAACAAGTCTTTCTATAGCACCTAATTTGGAGATGAACCAAATATTTTAATTGATTTTAACGTATATAATCACGTAAATAATAGCTTCAACTATACGAATCTCTATAAAACATACTTTCTCCTATAAAAAACATTTGTTTTTGTTTTTGAAATGAATATTTTTAATTTACTCTGTATATAATTTATTATATTGGAAACAGAAGACACCATTTTCTTTAAGACTATATGCAAAAGCATTTCTCTATAATGTTTCTCAATAAACATTTCTTACGATTTATCAGTCTCACTGTTTCTATTTTGTTTTTTATCGGTATCGGAATTTCAGGATTATTATATGCATTCCAATTGCACGGTATTACTGTTCTATATTGGGGTGAGCTCCGCGGTAAAATCCAAACGCTCAATCCATTTTCAGCACAAACAATTGAAGAAAAGATGCTTAATCAGCTTATTTTTGGAGAGCCGCTCTTCCAATACGACCCTTATGAACAGAAAATTCTGCCGGGTATTGTAGAAAACTTCGCGGCGTTCTCTCCCGATTCATTGACCTGGATTATTCGGTTTAAAGATACAATCATCTTTCATAATAATATACCGCTTACTCCTGAAGACATTTGCTTTAGCATTGAGCTTTACAGACGGTTCTCAACAGAAATGTACCAATCATATAATCCCCAGCTCGATAAAATAAAAGAAATAACAACTGCTGGACCCAGGATTGTTGAGATTACTCTGCGGGACAAAATTGATAACTTGCCTCTGCTGTTGGCAGACATACCGATTATTTCCCAAAGTTACTTTGACGGAGGTAAATTTGCCCAGACAATTAAAAACTTAAATGAAAAACGGCCAGTCGGTTTTGGACCATTTCAGGTAATAACATTTTCAGAGGACAGCATACTGCTCGAACGGTATCCGAAATATTATGCAGGAACTCCGGAATTCGATCGAATTTGTGTTAAATTATATGAAAAACCAGACATCTTAAGGTCAGATTTTATCAAGGACAAACTTGATTGCATCCAAATAAATGAATTCTCGGATTTTCGGGAAATCAGTCGGGCAGATACATCTTTCTCTCTTATTTCTGTTCCGGCACCATTTTATACAGTGTATTCACTTGTTCTGAACATCAATAGCCCTTTGCTTTCATCGGATAAAATCCGAAAAGCAATAAAAACCGCACTCAACAAAAGCCTCTATCCTATATCCAATGTTCAATTTAATGTTCGCTCCGTGGCTTATGGTCCCCTGCCAGAAACAAGCTGGGCATTCTTCAAAAAAATGCTCGAACCTGTCTATAATCCGTTAGATTCAAAAGATGAATTATACCGTCAGGGATGGATAGATGAAAACGGAGACGGAATCCTTGACCAGGGAGGTAAGCCTTTCACGCTTGAACTCATCTATCCGGAAAATGATATATATTTGAAATCGCTTATTTATTATATTCGCTTCGATTTAAATGAAGTTGGCATTAACATTGTACCAAAGCCGCTGCCGCCCGCTGTGCATAAAGAACGAGTAGCGGTAAAAGATTTCCAGCTTGCTATTGACCAATCATATTGCTATCAACTGGATGCAGTCCGCACATTCTTCGATTTTTTCCGTTTCTTCAACAGTGTTATTGGAAGAAATGTGCCGCCAATCAGCGAGGCATCATACACCCTGCAATTGCGGAGAATCGCTCAGATACCCAATCAAAAAAGTGCCGAAGCAATCTTTTACCGGTTACAAGATTTATATTTACAGTCTAATGTGAGTATAGCATTAACCTATCAACACCATTACTACTATGCAATCAACAAACGACACATTCTCAATTTCATAAAGGGGAATCGGTTAGCACCGGTAATTCTGTGGAAGCCGGTTTATAAACAATAAAGTATTTCACTATGAAGCATATACTAAAAAACGTATTGAGTAAGCGGATTTTTAACCGAATGGTAACTCAATTTATCTTCTCTCACGCAGTACTTGCGTCATTTTCTGTCGCATTAGTCGGGTTTTTCCTGTTAACCGCAACAAATACCTTTATAAAAAAATCGGTTGCTGACAATCAGCTTGAAATCGCCCGACGCTCCGCTCAGGAAATTTACTACTTTGTACAAAATACTTTTAATACGCTCCACATTGCCGCAAAAATTCCCGACGTCTATTTAATGCAGCCATTTAATCAGAACAGAATCCTGACAATGCTGAAACTTGATAATGAATATTTTCGAAAATTAAATATTATTGATACGCTTTTAACCATAACGGCATCTACCGATATCGGTGAAACTGGATTTCTGTATAAAAGTTCTCCCCCACTCCCTGAACATCTTCTGAAAAGCCAGTATATTTCACCGGTATATATCATCAATGACCGGCCGGTGATTACTGTTTCCGTATCTATAATCCAATATGGAAAATATGTGGGACAATTAGCCGCAGAAGTTGACGTCAGTCTTATCTGGGAATTGGTTGACAGGCTCTCCCAGCGGCTCCCGGACGGAATAATGTACATTGTTTCAGACCAGGGAAAATTAATCGCACATACAAACCGGCGGTTAGTGTATTCAAATGAAGACCTTACTGTATTTCCATTTATCACCTATTTACTGCAGAATAATGAAGGAACTGACACCTACCGTGACCCATACATTGAAGGAAAAAAGATGGTATGTGCATACACGCCGGTTCCGGAACTCAACTGGGGTATTGTCGTCGCCCAAACAGAATCGCGAGCTTTTTCGGTGTCGCGGGAAATTCTCTATAAATTAATTATCATCATTATCGGAAGTATTATTTTCGCCTCACTGTTAGGTATTATTATTACCCGCAACCTGGTTCAGCCGCTGAAACGGCTGGTTGAAGGAGTTCAACGTGTCTCCTCAGGAGCACCATCAAGCAGGATTGATATTCCGACAACAGAAGAGCTGGCTGTGCTGGCAAAAGAATTTAATACAATGACCGAAAATCTGGAAAACGTTCAGAAAAAACTTCGGAAAGCCGAGCGGTTAGCAACAATGAGTAAATTCGCCTCGGTTGTTGCACACGAAATTCGGAATCCGTTTAATTCAATCGTTATCAATATGCACGTGTTGAAACAGGGAATGCAGAAAGGCGAAGACCCAAAACAGCTTGAGAAGTTTATAAACGCTATTGATGCTGAAATCCGCCGGATTGACGGGCTTATTCAGCATTATCTTTCATTTATTAAACCGGCAGAATTATATGCGGCGCCGGTGGATTTAAATATCCTTATTGATGAATTAATCCTTGCCCAGAATGCCCGCGCCGCAAACCAGTCCGTTAGCATCACCCATACCACCAATGAAGAATCGCTCATTATTCAATCTGACAGTAACCAGCTCAAGCAGGCATTCCTGAATATTATGTTGAACGCATTCCAAGCGATGCCAAACGGCGGAGCCCTCACAATATCCGTTCAAGCTTATCACACTGTTCCTGAATACGAATCAATGGTTCGCATTGACTTCACAGACACCGGCATCGGCATCGAACCGGAATACCTCCCGGAAATTTTCGAAATCTTCTTCACGTCAAAAACAACCGGCACCGGAATCGGTCTTGCTGTTACCCAGCAAATCATCCAAATGCACAACGGAAAAATTGAAGTAACGAGTGCCCCCCGAAAAGGTACCACCGTTACTATATATTTGCCAAAAGAGAGATAGCTTTTCAAATATTTTCGTCAAAAATTATATTGATTTTGCTATTGACTGCTTCAGAATGACGTTGCGGTACAAATCATCATTAAATCACAAGAAAAAATACAGGAGGAGCAATTCATAAATTGCCCTTTCTGCCATACTAAAAATATATAAACCTTAATAGAAGACCGGGAATAAAATAATTAGTAACGTATCCCCAAATTCCTATTTATTAAATGTATATTTTATTATTTCTGAAGTTTCTTTAAATGGAATAAACAATTCAATAGAATTAATTTTTAAGTTTACATCAAAATATTGAATTAGATTTGCTACCGATATATAATTTCCATACATAAATTTTTCAGGATTTACTCCAAATGAATACTCTTTTACAATTGTTAAATTATGGTCTATTACAAATAATGACTCTTTTAATAATGAAAAATATGGTAATATATAAAAATATGTACCATCATAACATATATTGGTTATAATTGGACTATCTGATGGTTCGTTAAAATACCGTTCAATTTCTTTTTTACTATATCTTCTCTCTAACTTCCTTTCCGGTTTTTTTATGAGATCACAGATATTGGATTCTTTATATATCTCCCCATTTTCCTTATATACTCGTACAATTTGCTGTTTTGGCAGAAATATATAATATAAATTATTCGTTCCCTTAAAAGGTATACCTGAATAAGTTGTCATTGTCATTGCTATATTATCATATTTCTTGTCAATTGCACCAATCTTTTTTATTATCTCTCCTTTCCTCGATAACAGAGATATATAATATCCGTTTAAATAATTCAAATTACTTACTATTTCCTGTTCTCTTGATATAGATATTTGATAATATAGGCCTATAATTTGTATATTTGCCAATCTAAAGGTTTGCAAACGAATACCAGAACTTGAAAATATGTTGATTACTCGAGATTTATCCAATATGTAAATATCGCCTTTTGAATCAACATCTACATAAACAGGATTCATAAATTCACCTGGTCCCTGTCCCATTCGCCCTATCTTTTTCTTATATTTACCATATTCATTAAATATATATATGCATTTATTTCCATTATCAGTAACAATATATTCCTTTGTTACTGGATTATATTTTATAGAAGTTGGTTTATTTAAAGATTCATTATTCGGAAAAATGTAATCAACTCCTATAAATATTTCCCCTCGATAAAGATTTAATTTTCTATTTTCTTCTAATATTTTTTCGTCTCTTTTCTTTCTCTCCATTTCTGTTTTTGTCTGTGGGATACTATATCCTGTATATAATATAATTATAATAGTATTTAGTGCAATGATAATACGGTTAAACATTATTTTATTCATTTCTTTCTTCCTCTTTGAAATTGAGGTACACAATACTTATTATTAATACTATGCCCTATTCAACAACTAATTTGGATAAGAATCTGATTTATTATACAATCCAAAGATGAAATTATTTCATAAAATAATTCTGTAATCATAGCACTTTGATAAGAGAGGAATGACCACCCTTTACTCCCCTCCTTAAAAACAGGAGAGGAAAGAAGACCACCCCCAACCCCTCCTTAATCCGCCACAAAGACGGCGGAGAGGGGAATTATATCTCTCCCCTCCGCCGTCTT
>Ga0315291_10002998_pt1 | contig 21863 bp, 18 predicted proteins | sample YL17G12_20_MG_FD_203070 | JGI IMG/M metagenome (GOLD analysis project Ga0315291, IMG submission 203070) | Sediment microbial communities from Yellowstone Lake, YNP, Wyoming, USA - YL17G12_20 | ecosystem: Environmental > Aquatic > Freshwater > Lake > Sediment | place: USA: Wyoming | collected... | reverse complement strand
ATCTATCTCAATTCCCTTTCCCGTTCCATTCTTTTCTGCTCTTTTTCTCTTACCTTTCTCTCCTCCGCCATTCGAGTCTCTTCGTCCTGATGTTTTTTCTCCATCTCTGTCCATAACTCCGGATATAAATTCGGGTCATCTTTCCCTACATCTGTTTCCCTCAACCTTTCTTTTTCATATCCTTTTCTCTTGGCTATTATTCTGTAGTCAAAGGTAGAGTTACTTGTATTCTCTGAAGCAATAACATCAAATCCAGTATTCCCTTTGTTTACCACTATATTCATCGGGCGACCTGATGTTAGCTGGATGAAAACCTTCATTGGATTGATAGAATTTATAATCACAGTCTCCAGAAATAGGGGGTCAAGTTCAATATGGGCTCTGCCATTTAAAAGTTTTCCTTCACCAAAATCCTCAAACCAAACCTCAGGACTTTCTATTACGCTCATAAGCCGATGACCTTTTGAAGTCTTAAGAACCGCATTCTTAGTTCCAGAAGCAACAAAGTCTCCAGAAGCATAGACTGCTGCGCCAGTTCCGCCAGCTGCCTCTACACCGTATACCCCGTAATGAATTCCAATTCCATTAGATGCAGCACTAAAATATCCACCATAAACAACACCAGTTGAATTATTGTTAGCATAACCATAGATTCCCATAACATTAGCAGAAGATGCACCATAACTATTTGCATAGACTGCATAGTGAGTTCCTGTGCCTGAAGAAGAGTTGGTAAAATGTCCGCCAATAGCATTACCTGAAGAAGTATTTTCTGCGTAACCATAGGAACCATAAGTATGAGCAGAAGAAGAGCCATAACCTAATCCCCTAACCCCATAATGATAACCAGTCCCTTCTGTATATACTGCGAAATTCCCTCCATAGACATCTCCGGAGGAAGAATTATAACCATAGCCAGAGACGCCAGAAGTGACCTGCGGAGAGTTACTGTTGCTACTTGCAAGTGCATAAACTCCAAAATGACTCCCCATTCCACCAGTATAGGTTTGAAAAAGTCCTCCAATAGCAGTGCCTGTGGAAGTGTTATAAGCATCACCGTAGGCACCATAAGTATCCGAGGAAGACGAACCATGACCTGATCCTCTAACTCCATAATGGTCACCAGTTCCCGCATCAGCTGTTTCGAAATATCCTCCATAACTATCACCGGAAGATGTATTCTGAGCATGACCATAATACCCATAAGTAGTAGAATCAGAATTTCCATGGCTGTCTGCCCTGATTCCATAATGTGTACCCGTCCCACCGGTTACAAAAAAATTTCCAGCAGCAGCAAATCCGGATGACAAATTATAGGCTGTACCATCAACGCCGATAGCTCCACCAAATGGTGAAGAGGAATGAGCTTCTGCGGAAACCCCATAATGCGATCCAGTTCCAGAATCTGAGGTAGCAAATGATCCTCCGTAGGCATTTCCCGTTGAAGTATTCTTAGCATATCCTAAGGCTCCTAAAGCACTACTATAAGAGTTACCTTCAGCAAGTCCATAAACTCCATAATGGTACCCTGTCCCGACAGAGGAAGTTTTAAAATATCCACCATAAGCACTGCCAGTTGAACTATTAGAAGCATAGCCATAGGTCCCATACATGGCAGAATCAGAAGCACCCGCACCTTCTGCTTTGACTCCATAATGGGCACCTGTCCCTAAAAGAACAGCTCCAAAATATCCGCCGTAAGCATTGCCCGTAGAAGTGTTATCAGCAGAACCGTAGGCACCATAAGTGGGAGAAGGAGAAGAACTATTTCCTACTGCCATTAAACCGTAATGCCCTCCTGCTCCTTCAGAAGAAGTTGCGAAATATCCGCCGTAAGCTCCGCCAGACGGTGTATTTTGTGCAAAACCATATACACCATATGCGTTATTAGAGCCTCCTGAGCCATAACCTCCTCCATAAACTCCATAATGTATTCCTGTCCCAACAGGTGAGGTTGAAAAGAATCCACCATAAGCCTTACCCAGAGAATAACTATTTTCTGCATAGCCCCTGATACCAAATAAAGAAGATGAAACGGTACCCCCTGTTGCCTTGCCCAGAAAGGCTGAAAGTGAAGTTCCGGAAGTTAAGGTTGCGACCACACTATCCGGACCAACAGAATTAACATATTTGCTGGTTAACGTGCTGGCATCTTCATACAAATCACTGGCTACTCCCGAACGACCATAATCTGTTCCAACACTGGCAAAATCAGTTGCCTGGAAGCCATCTAATTTGTCTGAATCTTTAGAATATGAAGAAGTATCCGCTTTAGCTGTTCTATAAGAATAACCCAAGCTGGATAGCCTTTGTCTTGGAGTCATTTCTGGGTCTGCTCCGACCTGAATTCCCAGCCAGGTATTGGTGTAGTTGAAGATGCTGTCCGGAATGGGGGTCTGTGAACCTAAGATAGCATTGAATAGCCCACTGGATACTGCTACTGATTGTACTTCAGTCCATTTTGAGCTTCCTCCGGTGGAATCAGAGTAAATCTTGAAAGTTAAGGAATAATTGCCATCCGAGACAAACTTGCCTGAAGCATCAGTAAGCCTTCCCTGGAAGTTGATTACTTTTGGAACGCCTGCATAAGCCAAGCTGCAGACAAGTAACCCTACTACCGCCAAAAACAAGGTACGGTAACGCATAAAACCTCCTGTGGATTTAAAGACAACAGGGGCACGGTCCGCCGTGCCCCTTTGGATTTCTAATATGTCTATTACTACTCTAAGCCTCACATCTCCGGCTTAACTGGCGGCTCTTCCTCTGCTGGCTCCTGCCTCTCCTCCTCTATACTGATAATAGCTTTTTCCTTTTCCATTTCAGCTCGTCTCTGTTCCTGCTCTGCCTTCATCTCCTCTGGTGTTTGTCCCATCATCTTAGCTAATCGAATGTTCTCATATCCTTTTCGCTTGGCTACCACGCGATAGGAAAAGGCAGCATTACTTGTTCCTCCTTGGAGCTCAAATATATCAAAACCTGTGGAGTAGGTTTTGACATAGGTCCCCTTGCAATCATCTCTCAACTGGATGAAAACCTTCATTGGATTCTGTACATCTATGGTCACGGTCTGCAAGAACAGAGGCTCAAGCTCAATATGGGCTTTGCCATTTACCATTTGAGCTTCGCCAAAATCTTCAAACCAATTCTCTGGTGACTCCTGGCAGTAAAGCAGTCGATATTCGCTGTTATCCACTTTTACTGCCGCACTTTTGGTGCCGGTAGCAGTCATATCCCCGGCGAAATATCCCGCATACCCTTCTACAGTAGAGGCATATGAATAGACTCCGTATTTTGTTCCGGTTCCATTGTCATCAGCATAGAAGTATCCTCCATAAACTGTAGCTGTGGAGGTATTAAAAGCATCACTATAAATACCGTAACTTGTAGTAGTGGCAGAAGAACCACCGCCTTGCGTTCTAATCCCATAATGGTCTCCAGTGCCAGAGCTTGAGGTATAAAATTGTCCACCAAAGATGTTGCCAGAGGAGGTATTATCGGCAGATCCAACAATGCCGTAGGTAGTAGTTGCAGAAGCACCTCTGCCAACTCCCCTGACAGCATAATGGTAGCCAGTTCCGACAGCATTGGTCTGAAAATAGCCACCATAAACATCACCTGCTGAATTATTTTGAGCATAAAAATCGCAACCATAAGTATTGGAATCAGAGGAACTATAAGCATCTGCTCCAATACCGTAATGCCTTCCAGTGCCTGAGGAGGTAGTAGTGAAATAACCACCATAGGCATCTCCGTTGGACGCATTTTGGGCATAGCCATACGAGGCGTAAACTGCAGAAGAGGAATTACCGTAAGCTGTTCCCCTCACGCCATAATGGATTCCTGTCCCCTCGGAAGATGCATTGAATAATCCCCCATAGACCGCACCGGAAGATGTATTCTCAGCATATCCAGAGACTCCGTAGGTGGGATTAGAAGATGACCCAGCAGCATTTACATCTAGTCCAAAATGGACACCGGTGCCAGAGGAAGATGTGGAGAAATAGCCGCCACGAGCATAACCAGAGGAACTGTTCTGGGCATACCCGTATATGCCATAAGTTGCGTTGGCAGAGGAACCTGAGCCATTTGCCCTGAGTCCATAGTGGATTCCTGTCCCATTAGAAGAGGTTTCGAAATATCCACCATAAGCATAACCGGTTGAGGTGTTCTCCGCAAGACCGTAGTAACCATAAGCGACGGAAGCAGATGAACCATAACTAAGTGATCTGACACCATAATGGATTCCGGTCCCAGAAGAAGCGGCTTCGAAATCGCCACCGTATATCTCCCCTGAAGAAGTGTTTTCAGCATAACCACGCACACCGGTAGTGTGAAGAGAAGTGGAACCATAGCCTTGTGCCCGAATCCCTGAGTGGAGCCCAGTACCAGCAGAGGAAACAGTGAAATCCCCACCCACAGCGTCACCTGAGGAATTGTTCTGCGAATACACTCTAAGACCATACATACCTGATGCACTGCTCCCTGTCCCTCCGAGAAATAAAGTAGTTCCAGAAGTAGAAGACATGCTATCTGGTCCAACTTCGTTTATATACTTGCTGGTTAGAGTGCTTGCCCCTTCGTATAAATCGGTTGCCACACCCGAGCGACCATAATCAGTTGCCGTAGAGACAAAGGCAGAAGAATGCTGGCCGTCTAATAAGTCTGCATTTAAATTCGTCACCGTACTGTTCTTTGTCGCATCTACGGTAAAGGGCACAGTTCCGCTACTCGGATTAAAGGCTTTGACTGCGCTAAAGGTTTGGGCGCTATTCAGCAAAGTTACATTTGCGGACAAACGTCCATCCGCTAACGTGCCAGTGGTGAGATTACTGGCGTTGGTGAAGAAACTTCCCTGCTGTCCATCTAATAAATCTGCATCCAGGCCACTGCCTGAGCCGTCATTAGTTGAAGTCCAAGCAGTGCCAGAAATCTTGGAGGGTAAGATACTGGCAGAAGCAGAAATATCTGCATCCACTATCTCACCATCGGTTATCATACCACTGGTGATTGAATTCGCCTGCCCTTCGTTCACATATTTACTGGTCAAAGTGCTGTCTCCCTCATACAAATTCGTTGTTACTCCAGAACGACCATAATCTGAAGAAGTCGAGAGAAAAGCTGCAGAACTCTGTCCGTCTAATAAATCTGCATCTAAACCACTGCCCGACCCATCGTTACTTGAAGTCCAAGCAGTTCCAGAAATTTTGGAAGGAGTGATATTAGCAGAAGCAGAAATATCTGCGTCCGCTATCTGATTGTCCGTAATCATTGCACTGGTAACGGAATTGGCTTGAGTTTCATTCACATACTTGTCAGTCAGTGTTGCAGTCCCCTCGTATAAATCTGTTGCTACTCCAGACCGACCATAATCTGAAACCGGACTGGTAAAATCTGAAGCATGCAGTCCATCTAATTTGTCTGAGTTCATAGAATAAGAGGAGGTATCCGCTTTAGCTGTTCTATATGCATAACCTAAACTGGATAATCTTTGTCTGGGTGTCATCTCCGGGTCCACTCCTACCTGAATACCTAACCACGTATCCTTATAGTTAAAGATGCTGTCCGGAATTGAATTGATTGTGCCTAAGATAACATTGAACAACCCCTTACTGACTGATATTAACTGCCCCTCAGACCATTTTGAACTTCCACTGGTTGAATCGGTGTAAATTCGGAAAGTCAAGGAATAGTTTCCATCCGGCACGAACTTGCCTGAAGCATCAGTCAACCTCCCCTGAAAGCTGATCTGCCTTGGAATGTCTGCATAAGCCAATCTGCAAACAAGTAACCCCACCAGCACCACAAACAACGAATGGTAACGCATAACACCCTCTTTAAGGTTAAAGGTTAAAAAGTTATTACTACACTTTATCCAACTTGGATTCAGTTAGCAAATTTTCTTTTACAAATATATATAGACAGACTTCATTTCCTTTGTCAAGAAAAATAAATGATGACAAATAATATCAAGAAAGTAGTATTAGGCATCAGTCTGGTTGAACCTCCTCAGGAAACCCTCAGGGATACTTTAATTAATATTAGAATTACCTCTTCACATTCAGATTTCTGTTTTCCCTTTAAAAAAACAAATCAGGCTTTACAGTTACTCAAGGAGGGAAAGATAAACGGGGCTGGAGTGTTGGAAATCCCTTAAATTTAATTCGTCAGGTATAAAACCCGACGCTACAAAAAAATCGTCACGGTCTGATGAAATTCAAGGGCATATGCAATATGCCCCTACATTTTAATTTTCGATTTATTCAGAGTGGTATCGATATTTAGGTGATTTTTTATTGGGGGGAGTCTCCGTTCACCTTTTCTTTCTTAAATTCCCCCATCAAAATATTAACCATCTGGTTTCTATTCTGTTTGTCCACCTCAAAGATCTTTACATCTTCTCGTTTCTTCACCTTCTCCACGAATGGGTGATAGCCATGCATAATCGTCCCCAACACCGGATTAGGAGCATCCAGACAAATCAGGACCAGCTCTTGAAACCTTCTGGAGAAAAGCTCCATCTTTCCGATCTCATCTATAATTATGATGCTATGTCCTCTTAAGCACCTTTCTAATTCCCGGGAGACAATCTTCTCAAAACCAGTAACCGATATTCCATAGCTACCCATCCGGTATTTACTCTTGAATTCTTTGTGAGCTAAAACCCCCTCCATCCCAAAAAGTGTCTTAACAGAAAAACCCACCCTGTTCTCGCCAACTCTAATCTCGGTAGTAAAGAAACCGCAGGTGGATCTTTCTATCTTCTCAATTACTTTTTTAATTATGGTGGTTTTACCAATCCCTGGCAATCCAGTTAAAAAATAATTCATTTTAATGTTTTCTTTGAAGTTATTCCCTGTTTCTATATTAATTACGGAAATTAAGAATCTTAAGTCAACAAAAATCTTAAAATTTAAACATAAATTTTCTAACCAAAATGCAGATTTCTTACAAAAAATAAAGCGGCCCTTATATGGTCGCACTACTAAAATCTTTACCCTCCCCTTTATCACCCGATGCATATCAGCTTCCGCATCATTAACTTAACTCGTAGTTGATTTTAATACACAAAGATAGCCATCCTGAGTCTTCTTTTGTACATAGGATAATTTTAAAGAAGATAATAAACTCCATCCTTACACGACATTATTACTTAAAATTCAGATACCTTTAAAACCTCAGCTATAAAACCTTCCTCTGGGAGAGCACCCTCAAAACTGTGTTTTTCGTTTATTACCACTTTGGGAACGGCAAATACATCATATTTATGCGAAAGATGTGGAAACTCACCTGCTTCAACCATATCCGCCTTTATAAGATCACATTCTAAAGCTAACTGATGAGCCAGGCTAACTGCCTGGGTGCAGTATGGTCAGGTTAAAGTGACGAAAACCTGAATATGAACTGGCTGGGTGAGTTTCTTCAGTTCCTCCTTGCTTTTCTCTGTTAACTGTGACTCACCTGCAGATACATTTCTGATAGCTTCAATCAAAGAGGTGAACTCATATCCTGCTGGAATACCATAAAATCTAATTCCATAATCTTTTCCTGTTCCATCACATATCACCATAGCCGGTATTTTATCAACCTTATACTCCTCCACCTTATTTTTGTCTAAGGTAAAATTATATACCTCTAATTTAATCTTATCTGTGAGTGAAGCAATATCCTCAGCCAATAAATGATTTTCCTTGCAGTACTGGCACTCTAATTCCTGGGTAAAGACAATTAGCTTCACTTCATTTTTCAACCCCTCCAGCTCCCTTTTCAATTCTATCTTAATCTCTTCACTTAAAAGTGACATAATCCCCTCCGTTTAGAAATTTCTGAGACCTCTAATCCACCCGGTGGTTGATCAATTTTTAAAAATTAACTACAGCCACCGTAGCCCCAGCTACCTCTTTTACGCCTGCTTCTTTCAAAACTCTGGAGCATTCTTTTAAAGTCGCCCCTGTGGTCATAACATCATCCACCAGAATAATCCTTTTCCCTATAAGCACTATCTTATCCCTTACTACGAAAGCCCCTCTTACATTCCTCTCTCTTTCCTCTGCATTAAGATTAGTTTGATCTTTGGTATTTTTCTTTCTCATCAAAACCTTGTCTAAAAGCGGTAAAAAGGTCAACTCGGAAATCTCCTCCGCTAAGATTTTGCTCTGGTTATAACCCCTTTCTCTTTCCTTTGATCTATGAAGGGGGACCGCTAAAAGACAATCATAATCTTTTAAAAACTTATCTTGTATTAAAAGCTCTCCTAATCTTTTACCCAGCTCCTTACCCAGAGAGATTTTCCTTTTATATTTAAAATGGTGTAGTAGGGTCTGGTAATAAGGATCGAAAAGACCCAGTGACCTGTTCAGACTAAGATAAAACGATTCTGAACAGCTCGGACATCTCCTCATACTCTGGTTTAAAAAAGTCCGACAGGTTGGACAAAAAGGATGTGGCAGAACGTTCAAACTATTCCAGCAATCCTGACAGACCAGACCTGCAGGACGAAATCCATTAGACTCATTCTCCTCAGAAGATATGAAACGATTACACAGAAGACAATGAGGAGGAAAGACAAAATCCAGAAGAGAATTTTTCAGCTCTAAGAGAGTTTTCAAGATTTCCATTTTTATTCGTAGTGCGACCATTCCAGGGTCGCCACTTCAACTAATTTTTATGGCGTCAAGGTTTACCCCTGACGTTCTTCCCTTTCTTTAAATTTAAGCTAGCCTTTGACAGACTTATTCGCCCGCATTATTGCGGGATGCTACCCATATCAAACCTTGAGTTGTGTTTTTTTCTTTTTTGATTTGAAGTAAAGCCACATCGAAATGGAAATCAAAAATACCAGAAGGGATAAAGCCTGATTAGCTGAGAACCGAATATCCCCCCACCGAGCAAAAATCATACTATCCTCATAATACCTGAAAAAATCGATAATGAATCTCCAGGCAGAATAAAAAACTAACATCAGCCAGAAAGTAAACCCCTCAAATGTTTTGAATCTCTCTAAGAAGATCAAAAGAAAAAAAATAACAAACCCTGCTAAAGATTCAAAAAGCTGGGTTGGTAAAAGACTAGTCTCCGGGAAAAAATAGCCGGCAAAAGAATCAGGAGGGAAAACCACTCCTAAAAAGCTATGCGTTATCTTTCCCGGACAACATCCATTCAGAAAACAGCCTATCCGTGCAAACCCTAAGCCTAAAGCGAAGGACGGTGCTACTATATCTGCGATTTTCCATACAGGCATCTTTTTTAAAAAAAGATAAATTACGCCAGCCACAACTGAGAGAACCACCCCACCCATCATCGAAAGCCCTCCAATCCCGATCTCACCTGAGCTTTGAAAAGGATTTATCACATCCCACAAGTGTCCCTGAAATTCATCTAAATGATAGACCACATAAAAAAATCTTGAGCCTACTAGAGAACTTATCAATACTAAAAGGGTCAGGTCAATAATTTTTTCAGGTCTCACGCCTTCCTTTTTACCTCTCCATAATGCTAAAATTATTCCGGCTATAAAAGCTAAAACCAAAAAAAGCCCGTAACTTTTAATCGAAATAGGACCGATCCTAAAAAGAACTGGACACATAAATTATCCTCTACAAGGTTCCAGGGATAAAGAGTTAAAGGGTTCAAGAGAAAGATATTAATTTACTGTAAAGCATAACTCTAATTTTATTCAATTTTTATTTGTCATCCGTCATCCTTCATTGTCTTTTTATACATCAGTATTCTGTCCACTTATAATGAATCGCCAAAAGTAAGCCAATAGATACCCAGCTCATAAGGAGTGATGATCCTCCGTAGCTTACCAGCGGAAAAGTTATACCGGTTACCGGAAGAAGACCCATGGCCATTCCTAAATTCACAACACCCTGAAAAATAAAAACCGAGGTTAATCCAAAAGCAGCGTAGCTGTTAAAACTATTCCTGGATTTAGAAGCGATGGAGATCCCGCGAAAGACCAGAAAAAAGTAGAGGGCTAAAAAGATCAAAGAGCCGATCAACCCGAACTCCTCACCGGCTACCGAGAAAATAAAATCGGTATGCTGCATTGGCAGAAAGGCTAATTTGGTCTGCGAACCATGTAAAAAACCCTTGCCCAAAATACCACCTGAGCCAATAGCAACTTTGGACTGGATAATCTGATAACCTGCTCCTAAAGGGTCTCTGTTCGGGTCCAGAAATATCAGGATCCTTAGTTTCTGATAGTCATGCAACCTGTTCCAGAGTAAAGGAGTAAGGATACCAAAGATTAAATTAAAGATTATAATCCAGAACGAAAACAAAAATCCTGGTCTGAGCCAGTATAAAAGATAGATAAGAATAAAAAAGAAAATTCCCCAGGAGAGCCAGTGGAAACCAGCTACCAGGCTGATCAAAGGAGAGAAGATTAAAAAGATAAAGAAGAGCGGGACTTTAGCCCAGTAGAGCATAGATAAAACTATAGCTAAAAAAACTAAGGAGGTTCCTAAATCCGGTTCTCTCAAAACTAAAAGCAGCGGGAAAAATCCTATAACTATAACTGTTCCAATCCAGAGAATGGAAGTAAAAGAACGCTTGGTATAAGAAAGATAGCGTGCCAGAGCAAAGACTGTGGCAATCTTTGCCCATTCTGAGGGTTGAAATGTCATCCCCCCTAACTCGAACCAGCGAGTGGCTCCCAGTCGACTTACTCCGAAGAAGAGGACTGCAACCAGTAAAACGATAGCCAGAAGATAGTACAGGTAAGAGAAGATCTCATGCAGCCTCAGGGGGATTATGAATAATATTCCTGCAGCGATCAAGGATAAAAAAAGCCAGAAGAGCTGTTTTTGAAAAAGATTCTGCTCGTTCAGGGAAGTGTGTTTAGCACTATAGATCAGAAGAATACCGATCAAAGATAACACTAAGGCAGTGGCGAAAAGTTTAAAATCAATTTCTTCTGTTTTTAATTTAAGAAACGACATCTCTCAATCAGTTTGAATATCTCTATTCCCTTCTTCTGTTGGTTCTTCGATTTTCCCTTTGAGATATTTTGTTATAATTCTTTTAGCCACCGGCGCAGCAAATGTTCCACCGTGACCAGCTTGTTCTATTAACACTGCTATAACTATCTTCGGATACTCGGCTGGCGCAAAACCGACAAACCAGGCATGCTCCTTACCATGCGGGTTTTGAGCTGTTCCCGTTTTCCCCCCCACTGTTATATCTGGAATACGGGCTAATCCACCAGTTCCCGAAGGGGAGTTCACCGCTTCGACTAACGCTTCCTTCAAAACTTCAAGGGTGGCTTCTGAAAAAGGAAGATGGAATAGAACCATTTTCTTATTAATAAAAACCTTCCCTTCAGGTGATCTTATCTTATTTAGAATATGCGGTTGATATACAATTCCTCCATTAACCAGGGCGGAATAGAAAACCGCCGTCCCTAAAGGGGTAGTTAAAACCTCACCCTGTCCTATTCCCAAATTAATGACTAAGTTTCTAATCCATTCACCATTTCCAAATTTTTTCTGATAATAAAAGCGAGTAGGAATCATCCCGGAAGCCTCATCCGGGAGATCTATTTTAAACTTTTTGTCCAGCCTGGACTCTAAGGCATAATAGCTCCATCGATCCAAACCCAATTTCAAAGCTAACTGATAGAAATAAACATCGCAGGATTGCGCAATAGCTTGAATCAGATTAAGCCTGCCATGCCCTTCAGGTCTCCAGCACTTGAAAACCCTATTTCCAAAAGGAAATCTACCATTACAGTAGGAAAAAGTGGTATTTCGGTCTGCTATTTTTGCTTCTAAGGCTGCGCCTGCGGTTAACAACTTATAGGTCGAGGCCGGAGGATATACCCCTTGAACTGCCCGATTGAGGAGTGGCTTTGAAGGGTCGCCAGTCAATGCCTGCCAGCTTTTTTCATCCAAAAAGGAGCTGAACTGATTCGGGTCAAACCCGGGTTTACTCACCAATGCCAACACCTCTCCATTCTGTGGATCCAGAGCCACCAAGGCACAGGAGTTATAGTTACTCAAAGCTGACTCTGCCTCTATCTGCAAATCATAATCTATGGTTAAGTCCAGATCAGATCCAGCTAAAGAAGGTAAAGGTTTTTTATCCTTAAGAGGTCCTAAAACTTTTCCACTTGCACTCACCTCTAAGAAGTTCATCCCATCCACACCCCTCAGGATTTCATCATATTCTTTTTCCAAACCTACTTTGCCAATGCTACTTCCTATTCTCAATCCTTTTTCCTCTGAATCATCTATCTCTTTCTGAGAAACCTCCCCCACGTATCCAAAAAGATGACCCGCCCAGAAAGTTTTTGGGTAACTCCTTACTTTCTCCACCTGATAGATCACCCCGGGCAATTCATCGTTCTGCTCTTCCAGAACACAGATCGTTTTAAAATCTATAACTCTTATCAGCTTTACCGGCGTGTAACGATTCACCAGACCGGTCCTAACCTTCTCTTTTAAAAAAGATTCATCTAATTTTAAAATAGCTGAAGTTTTCTTTACCAGCTCATCCAGATTTGAAATTTCATACGGTAGTAAAAAAAGGGTATAGGAGGTGCGATTGGTAACCATCTTTTTTTGATTTCGGTCCCGGATCACCCCTCGGGGAGCAGGAACTGATACCAGCCTGATCCTATTCTCCTCAGATACTTTACGGTAATAAGCAAAATCGATGATCTGGAGATAAATCAGCCTGAATAACAAGACAAAAGCTATAACCCCAAAAACATAATAGGCAACCTTCCCCCGATTATAATCTGAGATTCTACTCCCTTTCATAACTTAGTAGGATAACTATTGGCTAAACTTTGAGCTTTCCTGATCTGGAGATACCACAAAAACACAAACCCAGCTAAAGCGGTATAAATCCCGGAAAGAAGGGTATAATTAAGGAAGACGAAAAAGGTATAGCTCAAATTCAATCCACTGGAAAAGAGATAAAAGAAAAAATCGTTCAGAGCAAGGCTTAAAAATATCACTCCCCCTTTAGAAACGTTACTTTCTAAAAATAAAGTGTCCTTGAAGCTTCCTACCAGATACCCTAAGGAGGTTTTAATTAATGCTCCCAGACCTAAAAAAGAAGGATTAAATAGATCTAACAATAACCCGACAAGAAATCCAAAAAGCGCACCAGAAGCCGGACCCCGGGTTAATCCAACATATACCAGAATAAGTAAAGGTAGATCCAGTTTTATCTGGCGAATGGTTAAAAGCTCAGAGAATAATGATTGGTATACTACCACTACCAAAAGTAACAGGATTATATTCACTATCCTTGATAAGTTTAGATACCTTACTGGCATTTTGGAGTTAAAAAATCCTTTTTAAGATCAGGGTTTAATTAAAAAAAGCTCCTCCAGACTGAAGAAATCCACAGCTGGTTTAATTTTAATGGTTTTAAAAACCGAATTGTTCTCTCTGGATATTATAATCACCCGACCAATCTGTAAGCCTGCAGGGAATATTTCGCCTAATCCCGAAGTATAAATTTCGTCCCCGGGCTTAACATCCTCCTCTAAGGGAACATTATCTAAATCCAAAATAATTCCCTCTTTAGATTTTACAATACCTTGAACTCTGCTCCTCTGATCAAAAGCAGCCACTCTGCAATTAGGATGAAAGAGTAATTGAACCACTGAACTTCCCACCAGAACCTCACTTACTTTTCCCACCACTCCATTGATATTAATTACCGCCATATTCTTTTTAACACCATCTTTCTCCCCTAAATTTATCAAGATAGAACCAGGGAATCTTCCCGGCTCTGCTGAGATAACCTCAGCTGGGATTAGCTTGAAACTGCTCTGCGACTTGAAATCCAGCATTTTTTTCAGCCTTTCATTCTCTAATCCTTTCTCTTTCAACCGGGTATTTTCTAAAGTAAGCCTGGTAACTTTCTCAATTAAAATCCTGTTGTTCTGATAGACCTGGTGTAGTTCTCCTATTCGATTAGACAGTGAATAGAAAGGTCTATAAGTAAAACTAAAGATCCCCTCAGAAATATTTTTTTTCATCTTTACTGGCAAGATCAACAAAATCAAGGATAAAACGGATAGAATCAAAAAAGTAGCTGAACTTTTCCCTTTTACGAGTAAACCCATCCTCTGGGTTAAAATGTCAAGTGGAAAAAATGGCAAATTCCCTCCCCCTCGTGAAGTTTATCATTACTCTACCGAGTCTAAAACCTCCAAAAGCTCCTTGGGGCTGCTTATCTTCATCAAGCTCTCCCTGTTCTTTTCGCTTTTCATCAGATAGGATAGACGTGCCATAACGTTAAGATGAGCGCCTATGGCATCCTCTGGTGCTACAATCAGGAAAAAAAGATAAGCTGGCTTTTTATCCATCGCCTCAAAATCTATCCCCGCTTTAGATCGACCAAAGGCAATTACAATTCCCTTAACCGCTTTAGTCTTAGCATGAGGGAAAGCAACTCCGTACCCTACTCCGGTGGTAACTAATTTCTCCCGTTCTAAAACCGCTTTTAAAACCTCTTCTTTATCCTTAACCAACTTCGACTTGGAGGTTAAATTCACTAACTCTTCTATGACTTCGTTTTTCAATTTACCTTTAAGGTCAAAAGTGATTAAATCCTCTGCACAGAATTTAGAAAGTTTCATCCCTTACCTCCATTTAATATTTTTCTCGTTTAGGTTGACTACAACTTTGAGTATAACTATATTCACCTCTGGTTTTGTAGTTTGATACAAAATCTTCTTCCTTCTACTCAAATACCTTCCATCTGACCTTCTTTATCCTCAGTTCGGTAATCTTCCTTCAAAAATACACCCATCTTTCTGAATTTCTCAATCCTTTTCTTTAAAAGTTCTTCTACCCCTAATTTTGAAAGCTCATCCAAATCTTTTATTATCTCTTTTTTTAATATATCTGAAGCTCCTATAGGATTTCTATGAGCTCCGCCTAATGGCTCGGGGATTATCCGATCAATAACTTTTAATTCCTCTAAATCAAAGGCAGAAAGTTTCAAGGCTTCTGCTGCCAGTGGAGCCTTAGAGCTATCTCTCCATAAAATAGCAGCACATCCTTCCGGGGAGATAACTGAATACCAGGAGTTCTCTAACATTAAAACCAGATCTCCGATTCCAATACCCAGAGCACCACCGCTTGCCCCTTCTCCTACAATATTGATGGTAATCGGCACTTTTAACCTGAACATCTCCCTTAAGTTTCTGGCAATCGCCTCTGCCTGCCCTCTTTCTTCAGCTCCGATTCCAGGAAAGGCTCCTGGCGTATCAACCAGAATAACTATCGGCTTCTCAAAGCGGGAGGCAAGTTGCATTAACCTCAATGCTTTTCGGTAACCCTCTGGATGCATCATCCCGAAATTACGATAAAGCTTCTGCTTAGTATCCCGGCCTTTCTGCTGACCAATAAACATAACCGGTCTCCCCTCGATTTTTCCAAATCCCCCCACTAAAGCCTTATCATCCCTAAACCCTCTGTCCCCGTGTAGTTCTATGAAATCGGTGCTCATCAGATTTATGTAATCAAAACTGTGAGGTCGCAGTGGATGCCTTGCTAACTGGACCCTCTGCCAGCGGGTAAGTCTTGAATATATCTCCTGTTGGAGTTTATCCCGACGTCTTTCCAGAAACTGTATCTCCCTGGAGAGTTCTAAGCTTTCACCTGAAGCAAAATCTTTCATATCCTGGATCTTTTTTTCCAGATCCAGAATCGGCTTTTCGAAATCCAAATATTGACCATTCATTCTTACAGACCGTAATGTTTTTATCGACTACCTTTTATCCGTTTCTCGAATCTGCCAGTTAAACTTTTTTCGAACAGAAAGAACGCTAAAGCTAAAATCAAGATTACCAGAATCGTTATAAGAAAAGAAAAAACAAATCTATACCTACGGACCAAAACAGTCCAGGTCATTATATTTAATATAATGGAAAAAATATAAAAAATCCAGATAGTTAAATTTTGACTGAACCCTTTTCCCAGCAAAAAATGAAAAAGGTGTCTCTTGTCGGCGTGATAGAATCTCTTATTATTTAAAGTCCTTCTGAAAAAGGAGAAGAAAGTCTCAAATATGGGTAATCCTAAAGCTAAAAGAGGAACAAACAGAGCTACGGCAGTATAACTCTTTATCGGACAGATGATGCTCTCCGCTGCGAAGATATATCCTAAATATAAAGAGCCAGAATCTCCCATGAAAATCTTGGCTGGAGGATAGTTAAATCTCAAGAAACCCAAACAGACACCTAAGAGCCCTAAGGAGATAAAAGAGATAATTTTCACCCCGAGGAAAATACCAACCCCTAACAAAGTCAAAGAGGCAATAAACGAGAGACCAGCTGCCAGCCCATCTAAGCCATCTATCAAATTAAACGCGTTTATGATCACCAGACACCAGATAAATGTGACCGGAAATGAAAGAATCCCTAGATTCACCACCTTAAAAAAGGGAATATAAATAATATTAATGTGTAATCCGAATAAGATCAAGATTAAGACGGCCAGGGATTGAAAAAATATTTTCCAGAAAGCTTTAAGGTTTTTCAGGTCATCATAAATCCCGGAGGATAAAATCACCACCCCTCCCAGGGTAAAACCTAAAAAATACTTCAAATCGTATGAAAGGACCGAACTTTCCCAGATCAAAGTTATCCAGAGACTTAAATTAAAAGCAAAGAATAGAGCAATCCCTCCCAGGGTTGGAGTAGGGCTTTGATGGATCTTCCTCTCATCGGGATAATCTAAAAGATGGTACTGGATCGCAAACCGCTTGACCAGAGAAGTAAAGATTAAGCTCAACAAAAATGAAAATGCCAGAATAAAAATGTAATGTTCCAATTTTCCTTTACCCTCTTTTTGAAGGTTTTATCAGTATAAAACTAAAAGCTAAAAAGAGCAAACGGAGAAGAAGTCCGCTAAACACCAAAAATCTCAAGATCCGATTTGGTCGATAATGCTTTTTAAAAAAATAATACATGCTGCGGTGATGTTCTAATTTTGCCCGTAGGGGATTAAGTGAAGTAGATCCACCGATCTGATGCACTATAGTTAAGAGAGGGAAATAGAATACTTTCCAGCCACCTTTTTTTGCCCGCAGACACAAATCCACATCCTCGCAGAATATAAAAAAATTCTCATCTAATAATCCGATCTCCTCCAGCATTTTCCTGCGAGCAAAGAGGCAAGAGCCTGAGACCCAGTCCACCTCCCTCACCTCGGCTCGATCCAGACCTTTCAGAAGATACCTTTTAGATAGAGGGTTTTGGGGAAAGAATCGGTTCAATAAAGATTGGGAAGAGGAAATAGAGGTAAAATAATTGGGAAAAGACCTGCAGGAATAAAGGAGCTTACTTTTTGCATCTATCATCTTAGGTCCACAGATCCCGACCTCTGGATTCTCCTCCATAAACTTTAAAATCTGATCCATTCCCTCACTAACGATTTTCGTGTCCGGATTAAGCAAAAGCAAATATCTTCCCTGACTTTTTCTTATCCCCTGGTTAATTGCTTTTGAAAAACCTGAATTCCACCTATTTTCTATCAATTTAACCTCTGGAAAACTTTCTCTCACCCATTGTGCTGTATCATCCCTGGAAGCGTTATCAATCAGCCAGGTGTCAAAATGGAGGTTAGTTGTTGACTGGTAGATAGAATCCAGGCATTCTTTTAAAAGTGCTTTAGCCTTATAATTTACTATCACGATAGAGAGATCGTATTTATCCTCAGAAGATAGTAGGGGCATCCCGATAGAGGCGGGACAACGTGCCCCTGCAGGATCTATTTCGGATCTCATAATCGTCCTAAAAGACTCAAGAATCTAAGCTTCCAGACCATCCAGATAGCCTCCCGCACAATTTTTTTGGACATTTTGGACTCGCCTTCCCTCCGGTCCACGAAGATTATCGGTATCTCCTTTATTTTGAAACCCTTTTTCCAGGCACGGAAGCTCATCTCGATCTGAAAAGCATAACCGTTCGAATGGATTCTATCTAAACCGATTTTCTCTAATACCTCTTTTTTGAAGCATTTAAATCCTCCGGTGGAGTCCTTTACTGGCAGTCCTGTAACCCAGCGAGCATAGACATTAGCATAATAGGAAAGAAGTAATCTAGTAATAGGCCAGTTTACTACATTTACACCTTTTATATAGCGTGAGCCCAAGACTAAGTCTGCCTCCCGTATAGCACTGAGGAAATATGGTATATATGCAGGGTCATGAGAGAAATCAGAATCCATCTCGAATATATAATCGTAACCATTTTGCAGGGCATACTGAAAACCAGCTAAATAGGCAGTTCCCAGCCCGTTTTTTTTCACCCTCTGTATTAATTTTACTCTGTGGTTTGTAGATATTATCTCCTCAACTATTTTGCCAGTTCCATCGGGAGAGTTATCATCCACTACTAAAACTTCAATATCCGGATCCTGTTTCAAAACTAAAGGGATGATCTTTCCGATATTTTCTTTTTCGTTATAGGTGGGTATGATCACTAAAATCTTCATACTCTAAGACTCTCCTCTCTACGAGCCGTAAGGCTTTTATCGGCTTTATTTAAGCTTTCCAGTAAGGAAAAATCCTAATATAAAAATATAAAATATGGCTGTCAATAGACTGCTTGTTTTCCCAATCTTATAAGGTTTTGAATCATAGACTAATTTGATCTTATGTACCCCTTTATCTAAGGGAATTGCCCGAAAGATATAATCTGCTGTAAATATTTTAGTCTCCTTACCATCAACTACAGCTTTCCAGGAGGGATAATTATTTTCAGCTAAGACTAAAAATCCGGGAATATCGGTCTTTGCCTCAATCGTCAAACTGTTTATCTTATTCTCCATAATCCGTGCTGGCATTGAGGTGCATTGCAATGCGTCCCTGCACATTTCGATTCCCGGGTCTTCCTCTAAGATTATGGTTTCACGATAATCAAAGTCAAGATCATTTAACCTTTTTAAGACCATATCTTTATTTTTAATAACTTCATATTTATAAACCATCCTGGCACGTGGAAGGTATTTGGGGTTTAGATAGAGATTTTTCCCTTCTGCACTATAAACCAGTTTATACCTGGAAGTATCCGGGAAGATCCCTCTAAACAAAAGATATTTTACATTCAGAAGATCAAGCTTTGGACCCATAAGAAATCTAAGATACCTTTCAGCAGCCTCAGCCTGAGCTCTGGCACTCTCTAAGTAATCCTTTTCTGTGAACTCGTCATACCTTTTAAGCTCGTTCCCATGATAACCCTTAACCTCCTCAATCCCGTATAAAGCCAAGTAATTGTTCGACGGATAAGTACCTTCTAAGACCATAGTCCGGTATGGTTCCTTATCCTTTTTCAGATAATCGACAATCTGATCTTTCTGAAAATAGGTATGGTAATCAAAATTCTGGATGAATTTCGCATCCCACCTCCACAGGTCAAGGAAAAGAAGTATCCCCACCAGAAAAAGAAAATACCCTTTTCTTAACTTATCCTGAAGGTAAAGGTATATCCCTAAGCTCACTCCACTTACCAGAAGAAAAGTTATCCAGAAACCCCTGCTGATATTCGGTAGATTAGAAATCATTACCTCTTTTTTCATGGAAGTAATATTTGAGTATAGAATAGTATTCCATAATGAAAGAAGCCCACTACCAGCCACGCTGAAAAGAAAAGCTAATCCAAAGAAAGAGATAACCAGAATTAAAAGGAGATTGTTGATTTTTTTCTTTTCTTTTAAATCTTTGATTCCACCCAGGATTTTCTCCAGCCCGAAAAGTGCAATAACTACAATGGAGAAAACCATAAGGAAAAGTATCAGCCCTGGAGCACGAAAGCTTTTCACCTGTGGGACAAAATGATAGAAAAGCCTGAAAATGGGAGTATGTGCCCCCAGAGAATAAATTAAAGCTAATAAAGAAAGACCGGTAAAAAACCAGATCTTCCGGTTACGCACCAGGAAAAAAGCTAAAAAAGCAAAAATTAAAGGAACGATCCCGGCATAATCGCTATTAATCTTGAAACCGTTTCTTCCCCAGTAGGTATCACCCTCGTTTTGTAAATTTATCCCAACGAACTCAGGTACAAGTTGAGACGCTAGCTCCTCCGGGTGAAAAGACCAGGAGGTAGAATATTCATACCCCTTTCCACCTTCTGCCCGGGGAGAATATCTGTTTACATAAATATAAGGCGGCAGAATTTGAACTAAAGCTAAGGCAAGCCCTAAGACCAGTGCAACTCCAAAATAGACCGCTGGCTTTATCAGTCTGCCAATCTTTTTATTATCTTTATAATCCCAGATCAGGCTAAATAGAAAATAAAGACCTAAACCCCACATGGCAAAATAGGCCAATTGAGGATGATTCGCCAAGATCAGAAGACCGACTGTCCCTCCGAAGAGTATAAAATAAATCAGTTTTCTGGATCTAAGACTCTTCTCTAAGAAAAGGAAGTTAAAAGGTAAAAGACTGGTAACATACATCCTACCGTCATGCCCGCCATAAACCCAGGAGACCAGATTAACTGAGAACATATAGGTTAAAGCGCCGATGAGCGAAACCCACCGGCTGAATCCAAAAGCTCTCATACAGTAGAAAGTAAAAATCCCGGTTAAAAAAACAGTGAGAACTAATCTCCAGCCTAAGGCTTTATATAAAGGTAGAATAAATTGTATTATAGCTAACGGATAAAAGGTGTCACCATGCATAGCATCGATAAAAGGCATCCCTCCAAAAAGATATGGTTCCCACAGTGGCATGGAATGATATTGTTTGATGAAATCTACATAAAAAGTTTTAAACATAACCCCGGCTTCAATGGTATCCGTGCCCAAAAGCATCATATCCGAGAAGATGAATTTGCCAAACATGATTACGGTCAATATCAGAAAAAGAAGAATTGCGCTTAGATTAAATATTTTGCCTTCCTTTTCAAAAGTATCCACCCATAAATCTTTCTTCTCTTTTACCTTGATCTCGGCTTTTTCCTTTTTCCTCTCTCTATCTCTCTTTGACAAGATTCACTCCTTTTAAAGCTTGTTGAACCTTCGTTTAACCTTATTATTTACGTAATTTATAAATAAATGAATGCAAATAGAAACCGTTCCAGCTAATCCCGGGGACCAGATAGGTTCTGATCATCGACACTAGTTTGAAATCGCAAATCTGTATCAATTTTCTAAAGGTTTGTTTAGTCCAGCCATAAATGTATACGGTTTTGTTCGGAACATTAAAAATATTCCACAGGATCTCTTTAAAAAGAATAGGGTCTGGGCACAGAGAAAATCAAAAAACCCACCAGGTTTCAAAACCCTTTTGTTTTTTAAAATAAAGTTTCGATCTTAATTTCTATTAGATTTAAATCGAAACCTTAAAGAAATCAACAATCCTAAAACCTCAGCTGCAGTCATCCACAACCTCGAGAGTAAGGCAATTAAAGCAGCTACCGGCAGAGGGAAATAGCTTGAAAGATAATAAACTAAAATTCCTTCCCTTACCCCCAATCCCCCTGGCACGAAAATGCTCAAAAACCCAAGGATATAGGAGAAAGCAAAGATCGAGGTCAAAAAAGGCCAGAGGTTAAAAGAGCAATCGGTCAAGGACAGGATGAAGATGTTGAAAGCTACCCCGTAAACTCCCCAGGCTAACATAAAAAGAAGGGTAAATAACAGGTTTTCCTTAAAACTTAAATTAACCTTTACAGGTTCCTTTTTCAGCTTTTTTAATCCCCAATTCAAAATTTTCTCCATCACCCGTGGATATAAAGATATGACAAAAATCAAAATCAGCGGTAAATAATAAAGCTCGGATATCCCGCTTAAAAACTTCGTTCCTGAAAGGATGAGAATCAGGATCAACCCGCCAATGATATTCAGAAGTTGATTTAGAATAGCTGAGCTCAGCGTGGCCGCCTTGGG
>Ga0315291_10002997_pt1 | contig 21867 bp, 15 predicted proteins | sample YL17G12_20_MG_FD_203070 | JGI IMG/M metagenome (GOLD analysis project Ga0315291, IMG submission 203070) | Sediment microbial communities from Yellowstone Lake, YNP, Wyoming, USA - YL17G12_20 | ecosystem: Environmental > Aquatic > Freshwater > Lake > Sediment | place: USA: Wyoming | collected... | reverse complement strand
AGCATCCCCATGTGCCACGCGACACTGTCGGCGCTGAACCAGGGCCCCGGGCCATCGGGCGGCTGATGCGCCAGGGACAGCGGGGCGTCGTCCGCGTGCGGCGGCGCAACTTGGTAATCGTATCGGTAGGTGGCAAGCAGACGGCCGCCCGGCTTGCCGGCCGCAGACTCGCGCACCAGCTCCGGTTCCGGCTTCTCCAGCTGCACCACGCTGGCGGTCAGCCACTCGCTCGCGCCGAGCCGGCCGTCCACCATCGGAGTGCCGTAGGTCAAGGGGCAGATGAGCACATCGTTCTCGGCGACGGCGGCCTTGCTGCCGGGGCTGAGCACCATAGCGCCCCACAGGCGCGGGCTGTCGAGGTCGGCCAATGATTGGGCGCGCGAGGACCAGCTCACGAACGCTTCGTTTTCCCCGCGCACGTGGACGACGAGGTTGAACCCGATGCGACGCCCGGGCTTGGGCGTGCCGCCCAGGAACTTCCAGGGGATGCCCGTTTCAACGGTGTAGCCCGTGTCGATGTCGTCGGCGCGGTTGAGGGTGCCCTCGCGCTCGACGCCGACCTTGAGCCCCATCAGCCAGTCCGGCTGCGCGCGCCACGTGCCCGCGGCGGTGCCCACCAGCGCGGTGAACCCGCCGGCGGCGCTGACGGCCAGGCGCGCGCATCCCTGGTTGACCGCGCCGCCGGAGGCGCCGGTCATGTCGAGGTAGAAGTCCACAGCATCGTCGCGCCAGGCATCGGACATGGCGGTGTCGCTGGCTCCCGTGATGTTGATGTCTTCGACCCTGGCAGCCAGAAACAGGAGCTCGTCGTTCCACATCGCATAGGCGATGGCGCGCGGTGGTCGCGCGGCGCCTTCCCCGGCCGCCTGCGCACCTTGTCGCGCTGCGCCGAGCACTAGCGCGCTCACTGCGCAGGCGATCAGCAGCGCGCGGCGCGATTTGCTAAGGGTTTTCACTTTCCGCCTCTTCTTCCAGTGCCTCGCGCTCGGCCTCCCCGGTCCGGACGTCGCGCAGGTATTCGGCTATGATGCGCCGGGCCTCGCCCGCCTGGGATTCGAATACCAGCACCCGGCTGTGGTAGCCACCAGCGGTGAAGCGCACGTCGTCATACCACGGCACCCGCCCCGACTGCGCCACCGAGGGTATGCCGTTTTCCTCCAGCACCGCGCGCACCATGACCAGCATCACTTCGTCCGGCGCCTCGTACACCGGCGCCAGCGGCTCGTCGGCGTGCGGTGAATCCCCGGGTGCGACCGGGGGGCGCGCCGCCAGTTGCTCCCCGCAATCCGGGCACTGCCTCACCTCCGGCAGGTACTCATAACCGCATTTTGGGCAGTAGGGCATAACGGGACTCCCCGCGCGCCGCCGCGCCTGCGATCAGGCGCCGGCGCCCTTGTCCATCAGGATGAAAACCCCGGTCGCGTCCGCAGCGACCGTTCCGTCTTTCAACTCCACCCGCGCCTCGCCGTGCGCCACTTTTCCCCGGCGCTTGGTGGCGCGGCCACGCACGGTGATCTCGCTGCCCGTCATCACCGGCTTGAGGAAGCGCGCCCGCAGGCGCGCGGTGACGGCGATGCAGCCGAATCCACGCATCGCCCACGCCATGACCTCGTCCATGACCGTGCACAGGAAGCCGCCGTGGGCGACGTTGGCCCAGCCCTGGAAATCGTGGGGCACCGTCATCTCCGACACCCATTCGTCGCCGCGGCGCTCGATCTTCATCTTGAGGCCGCAGGGGTTATCGGCGCCGCAGCCCAGGCAGCGATTGTTGTTCCGGAGGCGCAGTTGAGACATGTCGTTAGCCGCAATTTTTCCGCTGCCGCGCGTTGGGACGGTTGTCGCGGACACATGCAATGCCTTGCGGGAACCTCGCGGGCCGGGGCGTGGCCTGGTCTCCTGCCCACAGCCTGACGCGGCAAGGCACAGGCCCGGCCTCTGCCCATGGGCTCACTACGTTAGCGGCAGATCATTGTTGCTGGGTCGTCTTGCCCTCGTTTCTGCGCGCGGGGGCTGCTTGAAGGTCACATTCACCTGCCGCAGCGGCGGCATATCAATGCCCCTGCCCTTAAGCAGTTCCTCAACGGTTAGGATTTGGAGCTTCGGATAGTCCTTGTTCCAGACCGAGGAATGGTAGAAGCCAGCACCGGCCGCCTCGGAGCGCATCGGTTGCGTTGGCTCCTGCATAGTGATGAGCACGCCGATCTCCGCTTGCTCCCGCTCGACCACCCCGCGTAGGTCGCGCACATGGGCGACGTTGGTGTGGCCCGCCTTCACGGAGAGAATCACCTGCTTGGTCTTGCCGCCGTCCCCCTCGTGGAAATAGAGCCGCCCGTCAATGCCTCGGTCTGCGCCCTTCTTCTGCTCGGCGGGGCGCGCTCCAACCAGGCCCAAGGCCCAGAACTGGAACTGGTACGGGTCCTCCGCGGCCAGCGTCTCGGCATCGGGCAGGGACACAGGCTCGCCCACCACCCGATACTCCACGTGGTCGCCGAAGGCGTCGCGCAAACGGTGCTTCATCAGCGTGATCGCCAGGTGTGTGATGTCAATGCCGATCCAGTGGCGCTTCAGTCGCTCGGCGACGGCAATCGTGGTCCCGCAACCACAGAAAGGATCGAGGACGACGTCGCCCTCGTTGCTGCTGGCCTTGATGATGCGATCGAGAAGGGCTTCGGGTTTCTGGGTGGGATAGCCCAGACGTTCGGCCGAGGTGTTCCCTATTCTGGGAATATCTGTCCAGTTTGTGCAAACCGGTTTGCCTTTCGTTTCATCCAGATACACCTTCAGGCGATCCAGCCTCGGCATGCCGTCCTTCTTCAGCAGTATTAGGCCCTGCGCGTACCATTCTTCCAGTTGTTCCAAGGAGGCTCCCCACGAACGGTTGGGCGGCGGCTTGGCTCCTCTCCACTCGAATTGACGATGAGGATTGGGAGATGAGAAAGTGAGGTTCTCCGCCTTGTAGAGTCTGCCCGTTTCGTCCGGCTTATACCGGCGCATTTGTTCTGGGCCATATTCTGTGTACTGGTCATTGAATACGAACTGTGTGGTCTTTGAGTAGTAAAGAATCGTGTCGTTCGCCCGAATATATCCTTTGGTTCGGATGTTATGAGAGACGGTTCGCTCCCAGATAATCTCATTTCGGAAACCGGCGCTCCCGAACACCGCGTCCATCAGCAACTTCAGGTAATGGCTCGCTGTCGGGTCGCAGTGGAGATAGACGCTGCCGGTGGGTTTGAGAACACGGCGCAGTTCAACCAGTCGCGGAGCCATCGTTGCCAGGTAGGCCAGCATATCGTTGTCGCCGAGCAGAGTGCGGAACGCTTGCATGGCCTGAGAGACTTTGCCGCCTTGTTCCACTACCTCCTGATAGGCTTCCGCCGCCGCCTGGTCCCATCGCCACGTATCATCGAAGGCCTTGATTTGCGCGGCAGCCCGAGAGCCGTTCTGCTCAGCAAACAGGACATTGTAAGTGGCCTTGCTGTTGAAGGGCGGGTCGAGATAGATTAGATCTACCGTTTGGTCACCGATGTATCTTCGCAGGATGTCCAGGTTGTTACCGAAGTAAAGCGTATTGTCAGCCATCTCACTGCCTCTGCACCACGGTTTCTCGCCCCGCGATGGGGTTCACCCAGCGCCCAGCCGAGGCCGCCGGGAGGCCCTTGAGCTTCGTTCAGGGCAACCGCGGCTACCGTGCCAAGATTCGGGGTTGAAGGGTCAACAGCCTGCCAACCATCTGCGGCACCGCTCCGTTATCCGGTCACGGTAGGAGCCGCTGGGTCACCAGCCTGCCCCACATCTGGGCGGGGCGGAAGCCCTCCGCGTACCGCACGCCCGCCTGCACTCCGCGGAACCGCGTGACCACCTCCATCAGCTCGTCCACCTGCACCGCGTCGTGATGCCGCAGCCAGGCCACCTGGCTCTCGTGGCACGCGAGCATGCGCGCCTTGGTCTCGAAGTGCGCGGTCACGTCCACGTACTCGGTGGGCTCGAACCCGACGCCGGCGACGGTGTCCATGTAATACACGGGCACGATGCGGTTGTAGGCCGGGGACTCAGTCTTGAGGTTGGGGATGGTGGCATCGAAGCTGGCGATCTCCGCCAGCGCGCCGGCGTTGCGGTGGTCGAGCATGTAGTCGTTGGGCGCGTGGGTGAGGATCAGGTGCGGCCGGCAGCGGCGGATGATCTCGACCAGCTTCGTGCGCGCCTCCATGTCGAGCGGAATCTCGAGGTCGGGGTAGTCCAGGCAGTGGTAGTCGGCGCCGATGACGGCGGCTGCCGCCTCGGCCTCCTTGCGCCGGATGGCCGCGATCTCATCGCGGGTGTGCAGCGCCGACCCACAGTCCCCGTTGGCCGCGCACACGATGGTCAGCGAGTCGCCGCGCGCCGCGTATTTCGCCAGCGTGCCACCACACAGGATTTCCAGGTCGTCGGGGTGGGACCCGACCGCCAGAATGTTCATCCTCGTTCCCTCCGCCGGCCCTGTTCGGGCGCGCGGTGTGTACACGGCGCGGAATCATCGCGACCCGCCTGCGGCGGTTAAACCTTCACCACTTGTCCGCCTCTGACGGAGAGGTCGCGCCCGCACCCGGCGGCTGTCCGTCGAGACCCAAGGGATACGGCGGGATCACGTCGGCCCCATCACGGGTGATGATGTAGTTGTCTTCCAAGCGCACCCCGCCAACGCCTTCCAGGTAAACCCCGGGCTCCAAGGTCATGGTCATGCCGGGGCGCAGGGCCGTGTCGTCGCCGGGGATGATCCACGGCGATTCATGCGGCTCGAGGCCGATGCCGTGGCCGCCGTGATGGGGGAAGCGATCGGCGTGGCCCGCCTCGGCGATGGCCGCGCGCATCTCGTGATAGACCTCGCTGGCCAGGGCGCCCGGACGCACCGCCCGGCGCCCGCGCTCGAGCGCACCCCGCACCACCTCGTAAAGCTCTCGCTGCGCTGCGCTTGCCGCGCCGACGGCGAACGTGCGCGTCGTGTCGGCCCAGTAGTCCGCCACGGTCGGAAACAGATCGCAGATGAAGAGGTCGCCCTCGCGCAGCACGCGATCGGTGGGCGCGCCGCCCATGAGCACAGTCCGTTCGCCGGACAGGAAATCGCCATCGAAGGCGATGGGCTCGCCCGCCTCGAGCACGCAGGCGCGCTGGATGGCGGCGTAAACCTGCATCTCGGCTGCGCCCGGCGCCGCCGCCTCGCGCGCCGCCGCGTGACCGGCGTTTGTGACCGCTACGGCGCGGCGGATCTTGTCCTGCTCATCGGGGTCCTTGCATGCGCGCAGCGCGCGCAGCGCCGGAGCGATGTCCACGACGTCCAACCCGGCGACATGCGGCGCGGCGAAGGCCGGAAGGTCCTCGGCCTCGATCGCCACCGGGCCGTCTTTGCCGAGATGGTAGCGCGCGACCGCCTGCGCCAGGGCCTGGGCCGCCTCGCGCCGGCGCAGCACGACGCGGTGAATCGAGTAGTCTTCATAGGGAGCCACGGCGATGTCGGCGGTCGCCGCGCGCGCCGCCTCCGCCTCGCTGTCGCCCAGCACCAGCAGGGGCTGCTCGCCGATGCGCGCCAGCACGAAGGCCGGCGAACGGCCTGCGGGGACATGGCCGGTCAAATAGTGGATGTGCCTGGGGGCGCAGATGAGCGCGGCGCGCGCGCCGCGCTCTTGCAGAGCGGCCTGGAATCGCGCCATGCGTGAGGTCGGTCCCGACGGGACTTGGGTGCGATCCATCCTCTCGCCTCTCAGAAACGGTCGAGGGCGCGCATGTGGGCAAAGCGCCGGGGGAACAGCACTTCCAGCAGCCGCGCCTGCGCCACATCGCCCCCACGCCCCAATTCCTCGAGCACCGACGCCGGCGAGCGGTAGCCGGTCACCACCTGCACCAGGCGGCGCTGGGGGAGCTCGAGCCCCGGCGCGCGGCGCCCGCGGGAGACCGACACTTCGCCGCCCTCGTATTCGAGGGTGACGGAGCCGATGTCGGTGACCAGGCGCAAAGCGCCGCGGGCGCCTGCCAGCTCCGACGCCCGCAGGCGCGCCGCCAGCTCGGGAGCCAGGGCCTCGAACAGGCGGCGCAGGTCAATGATGCGCACCATCGTGCCGCTGCGGCTGAAGGTGCACTGACCGCCGCACGCCGTGAGGGCGACCTCGGCGAGCATCCCGTCGGGCGGCTCGTCCAGGACTATCTCGCGGCGATGCCGATACTGCTCCGCGAGGTGGGCCAGCAGCGCCAGCGCCGCGCGCCGGTCGCGCGCCGCAGCCTCGACCACCTCGTGCCGTTCCTCGCCGCGGCGGCTGCGGGCGTAGGCGACCACGGAGCGATGCGCGTCAACGATGACGACGAACCCCTCGGGGTCTTCTTTCACGTACCCCCACGGGCCGTCGAAGGGCGGCTGGACGCTGAACTCCATCTGGCGGCGCCAGTAGCCCTCGGTGCGCGCGACGTTGAGCAGGCGGCCGGCGTTGTAGGTGTCGTAGAGACTCATCACCGCCGGCAGGTCTTCGTCCAGCTGGAAGCGGCGGCGGCTGTAGCCGTCGAGCGCCTCGGCCGGCGGCCCGGAGGCGCTCAATTGCACCCGGCAGCCGGGGACGGCTATCTCCCAGCCCAGCCGCCCGTAGAATGAGAAGCGCCCGGTGCCGAGCGCGGACAGGCAGCACCCGGCCTCCTCCATGAAGCGGATGGCTTCCTCGAGACAGGCGCTGCCGTAGCCCTTGTTGCGATAGGCCGGATGGGTGGCGACATCGCCGATGCCGCCCAGCAGCCCGACCTGGGCGCCCAGGCGGATGCTGCGCAGCGTCACCCGCACGTGGCTGACGAACTCGCCGCCCCGCTCCACGACGAAGGTCTGGCCGGGGCTGTAGCCGGGGTCGAGCCGCAGCACCTCGCCCCACTGCTGGACGCCGGTGAAGTAGCTGGAGAACACGCGCGCGGCGAGGTCCACCGCGCGCGCGAGATCCTGCTTGCTCTTGATACGCTTCGCTTTGACCGCCATACGTTGTGCCGCGCGCGGAGGGGCGGCGACGCTCGGCCGCCCGCGACGTGATGTGCTATCCAGACGTCGCCGCCTTGCGGATCTTCTCGATCGCCGCCACGATGTCGTCCATGTCGCTATGGTCCTCGCCGATGAGCCACGCCTGGTAGAGCCAGATCGCCTCTTCGGCGCAGGCCTTCTCGCACACCGGGCAGCTCACCTGGTCGTAGTCCATCTTGCGGCTGGCGAGCTTGAAGGCGGCGTTATAGACATCGGGGTTGCGGAACGCCAGCTCCTTGTAGAGGGGCACATAGCCGGCGCTGCAAGTTATGCCCTCGGCGTTCATGGCCTTGATGAAATCCTCGCGCGGCAAGCCGCCGAGCTCGGAGGCGTCGTAGCGCAGGATGTAGAGGTGATATGCGTGGCAGGTGACGCGCTCGTCCACGCGCATGGGCTGAATGCCCGGGATCTCGTTCAGCCGCTCGCTGAGGTAAGCGGCGTTGTCGGTGCGGCGCGCGACTTGGGCGGGGACGCGCTTGAGCTGGCTGCTGAGCAGCGCGCCCTGAAACTGGGTGATGCGGTAGTTCCAGCCCAGCAGCGGGTGCTCGTACCACTTGCCGGAGCGGGCGCGGCCCACGTTCTGCAGCGACCAGCAGCGCTGGTAGATCTGCTCGTCGTTGGTGACAGTGGCGCCGCCCTCGCCGGAGTTGAGGTTCTTGGAGGACTGGAAGCTGAAGGTGCCGACGTCGCCGATGGCGCCGACGCGGCGGCCGCGCCATTCCGCGGCATGGGCCTGGGCGGCGTCCTCGATGACCTTGAGATTGTGTTTCTTGGCGACGGCCATGATGCCGTCCATGTCGGCGGGGCAACCGGCGATGTGGACGGCGATGATGGCGCGGGTGCGGTCGGTGATGGCGGCCTCGATCTTGGTCGGGTCGAGGTTGTAGGTGTCGGGCTCGATGTCCACGAACACCGGCACGGTGTTGACCATGAGGCAGGCGCTGGCGGTGGCGATGAAGGTGTAGGGGGGCACGATGATCTCGTCGCCGGCCTCGACGCCGACGGCGCGGATGGCGACCTCCAGCGCAGCGGTGCCGTTGACCAGGGACGTGCAGTACTTGGCCTGCTGGAACTCCGCGAACTCCTGCTCGAAGCGCTCGACGGCGCCGCCGCCGATGCCCCACTTGCCGCTGCGCAGGGTGTCGGATATCGCCTGCACGTCGCTGTCGTCCCACACCGGCCAAGCGGGGAAGGGCTTGGTGCGCACCGGCTGGCCGCCGTTGATCGCCAGCTCCGAACCCTTGAGAGTGGTCATGCTCGTTTCTCCTTTTTCGGCCCACGACGCGCAGAACGCTTAGCCTGGTATCGACAGCGGGGACGGCGCCGCGAAAGTGGCCGGTACCGCGAATCGAGATACAAGCGCAGATTCTGCGCGGCGGCGTGAATCACCTCCCGCCGCTTGGTGCCCGCTCGACCGCTGCGCGAGGTGGAGCCGGAAACCTACCTTGAACTCGCCTATCGAGTACCGCGTCGGGGGCGGTTCTGGACATTGGCTGAGAAGATGCATGCCGCCTATCGGGAGGCTGGCATGACAGCCATCGAGATCGAAGGCGCGCTGGAGAGCGAGGGCGAGCATGCGGTTGAAGCCCTGGTGGCGCGAGCGGAGCGATGATGATGCGTGAGGGCTTCATACGCGAGGCCGACGGGGCCATCTGGTCAGCCAGGACACCGCGGGAGGCGAGGCGGCGGCAGCGGCGCTATCTGCGCCTGGTAGAAGACGAAGCCGAGCGGACGATCATCGCCCGCTATGAGGAGATGATTCACATGTGGGAGACCACGCCACGATGGAGAGATTCGGAGCAGTGACACCAAACGCACATGGGATTCGCGTCCGCGCTTGGCGACGGCCGGACGCCCCTCACCGTTTCGGTTATGTCGTTCTCGCTTCCAGACGCTCGCTGTGTTGGGCAGGGCTTCTGCGTTGCGAGAGAGAACGGATCTCAAAAGAGGATGCGTCCTGCCGTCAAGGTGCGGGCAATCTCAGAGTAGGGCATCTTGTGGCTGCCTGAGTGGTGCTGGAGGGGAGCGATGGGCGAAGTTCAGGGGGCAGATACTCAGCGCGAAGACGTCTCGGAGATCTTTCCTGGGCCGATTCTGCTTCTCGCTGGACCAGGAACAGGGAAGACGTATCAGCTTGCCCGGCGGGTCAAATGGCTGGTGGAGCAGCGGCAGGTGGCTCCCAACCAGATCACGGTCATGACATTCACTGATGAGGCGGCCCGCAACATGAGGGAGCGTTTGAGCGATCCCGCGCAGCAAGAAGTCTATCTACCGCTCGAAATGCAGCCTCCGCGCATGTGTACCATGCATAGCCTCGCCTACGAGATGATCCGGAGTAACCACGAGGCTCTGGGATTCAAGGAGACGCCACGGCTCGTACCCGAGCACCTGGTCGGCACACTCCTCGAGGACGCCGCACAGCTCGTCGGGCTCCCTCGTGACGTTGGCAAGCAGAGGACGGAGCCGTGCAGGCGGAACGGACGGTGCGAGCGGGCGGACGCGCGAGATGAGTGCAAGGTCTGCGACTCGTATCGTCAGATCTTGCGTGCTCACAATGCGCTGGACTATGACGACCAGATCTTCCTGGCGTGCCATCTTCTCCGAGAGAACGGAGAGATCGCGCGGTCATACCAGGAGGGCGCAGTTCATCTACTTGTGGACGAGTACCAGGACATCAATGCTGCGCAGTATGGATTCATCAGATTGCTTGCCGGTGAGGACGCGAAGGGGATGTATGCGGTTGGCGATGATAATCAGAGCATTTACTCGTGGAGGGGAGGAACGCCGCAATACGTCAGGGACTTCCGTAACCACTGGCCGAGCGCCCATGTAGCACGCCTAGACGAATCCTATCGCTGCCCACGACCGGTCCTGGACGCGGCAGCTGCCGTGATCGTAAATGGCTGCACTCGTTTCTCCAACGACCCACGGATCAGGTCGAGGAGCAGTGTCAAGGCCTTGGTCAGAGTTCACAGGGTCCCAAGTGACGGCGCGGAAGCGTCGCACATCGCCCACACGATTCTTCAGGCTCGGGGCACGCGAGACGCGCTGATCCTAATACCCAGGGCACAATACGCACCGCCAATCAAGCGCGCGCTCAGAGCACGCGGGATTCCGTACGACTGTCGCACGCGCGTTGAGGGCAGCGGGCTTCATGTGCTCAACGAGCTCATGCGTTGGGTTGGCGACGAGACGGACAACTTCGCCCTGCGAGAATGCCTGCAACGGATGGTCGAGAACCCAGACCTTCCCCTCGGGCAGCCGAAGAAGGGCAAGGTAACAGAATGGCGTGAGGAGATACTGAGCAAGATCAGTCACCTATGGAGTCATGTTCAGAAGCGCCGCTCTACTCTGTTCATGGCGCTCAGACGGCAGAGCAACGGGGCAGTGCTTGCGCCGCTTCTTGCCCACGTTGAAGAGCTCCGCTCTGCAGCTGAGCGTGCCCCTCACGAGTTTCTAGAGGTCGCGACCAGAATACTGAGGCCGTGGGCTGAGACCGATGCCTGCGGCGCGGAAGTCACGGAGTGGGTAGACGACTGTAGGAGCAGAAATCGAGCCGGCGGGCGACCGGCAGCACGTGTCCTGACTATGGCATCTGCAAAGGGTCTGCAAGCGGACATGGTGTTCGTTGTCGGGCTTGAGAAGGGGAGCTTCCCATATCCGTCCGCGACCGGTGAGGATCTTGAAGAGCAGTATAGACTGCTGTATGTCTCAATGACCAGGGCAAAGGAGGAGCTGCACCTTTACTCTGCGAGGAAACGCAGCGGCGCCGTAAGCTATCGCAGGCGAGCATCAGGAACGTACCAGCCGGGCGAATCTCCTGACTTCCTAGACTGGCTGCCGGAGGGCTCGTTCGAGCGGCTTGAGCACTGGCCGAGAAAGCGAACGTCGAAGGCTGGACACCCCAAGACAGAATAGCATAGCGACAAGGAGAGGAAGCGGCGCTCTGGCACTTCCAGCGGGCCAGCTTGCCGGCCTGGCTGGTATCGCTTTCGTGTCGTGAGACGGCTGCCAAGAGGGTATTGACACCTGGCCCGGGTGCGATAGAATAGAGCCAGCCTAAGCGGCTCGCCCGAGGGGCTGCTCAGGTCAGAACCGAATAGCGCCTGCCATCATCGCGCAGATACGGCGGGCTCTTCCGGTGTTCATGCGAAAGCGTGACCGCCGGGGGAGCCCGCCTTTTCTTTTGTGGCTAGGCTTTGCCGCCACCCCGGTGGCTAGGTCTGAAGACCGCCACGGCGGCCCGTAGGGCTTAGCCGCCCGAAGGGCTTAGGGGCAGGAGGCGACGCAGAATGCCGATTCGGATAGACAACTCGACGGTTTCGGACAGGGCCTGGGGCGACGTGGATAAGGCCCAACACTGTTCGCTTAAGGCCACGACAATGTCATTCTGAGCCGCAGGCGAAGAATCTTGGAAGGAAGTTCATCCCAGGCAAGATCCTTCGCGTTGCTCAGGATGACAGTCAAGCGCCTAACCGAACAGTGTTGGGACAAGGCGGCCCTGGCGCGGCGGCGTTGGTTCCCAGCCGGGGGCGGCTGGGCCACCTCCAGGCATGCCGTCACGGCCGCTTCCGCCGGAAGTGCCCCGCGACCTTGTCGAGCGCCTCGGCGATGTCGTTGACGTCCTGCTCGGTGTAGTTCTCGTTGATGGGCATGACGATGACGCGGCGCAGGATGTCGAGGGTATTGGGGCAATCGTCCTCGCGGTACTCGATGGCGCGGCCCGCCAAGCGACACTCCCACGGGCAATGGGAGCCGCCGTAGGCGGAGCGCTCGCGCAGCATCTGGGTCATGTAGATCGGGCGCCCGATGTAGCCGACCCCGGCCGGTATGCCCTCGGCGGACAGCACGGCGGTGAAGTCGCGCGACGACACGCCCAGGATGTCCTCGTCGATGGTTATCACGTACTGCCAGTAGGAGTGCTTGCAGTTGTCGCGCACCCTTGGCGGGTTGACGCCCGCGATTGCGTCGATGCGGTCGGTGAGCTTCTGGGCGGCGGCGCGTCGCATAGCCACCACCGACTCCACTTTCCCGAGCTGGGCGCAGGCCACGGCGCCGGTGAGCTCGTTCATGCGATAGTTGTTGCCCAGGAACAGGTAGTCGCGCGCCTCGCCCTGGCGCGGCCAGCCTTTGTCGGCGAACAGGCGCGCGCGCATCGCCAGGTCGTCATCGTTGGTGATGACGATTCCGCCGTCGCCGGCGGTCATGTGCTTGGACTGCTGCATGCTGAAGCAGCCGAGGGCGCCCATGGCGCCGGCGAGCCGGCCGCGATACTCGGTGAGATAGGCCTGGGAGCAGTCCTCGATGACCGGGATGCCACGGCGGTTGGCGATGTCGAGAACGGGGTTCATGTCCGTCGGCTGACCGAAGAGGTGCACGACGATGATGGCGGCGGTGCGGTCGCTCAGGCGCTGCTCGATGCTCTGCGGCTGCATGCAGTACATGTCGGGCTCGAGGTCGGCGAAAACCGGGATCGCGTTCTGGAAGAGGATGGGGATGATGGTGCCCATGTCGGTGATGGGGGAAGTGATGATTTCGTCGCCGGGATTGGTCTGCAGGGCGCCGACCGCGACGTGCAGCGCCGCCGTGCCGGAGGTCGCGGCGATGGCATGCTTGGCGCCGTAGCGCCGCGCGAACTCCTGCTCGAAGCGTACGACGAACTGCCCGCCGTAGCGGAAAAGCTTGCCCGAGCGGATAACCTCGGTGAGGTTGGCGATCTCCTCGTCGCCCAGGCGGCGGCCGGACACGTCGGCGACCGAGGGGAAGGGCTGCGTGCGCACCGGCGCGCCGCCGTCTATCGCAAGCTGCGTGGAACCCATGGAAACCTCCCGGCGAACTGGCGTGCCGATGGGGTTATTCTGTCCGCCTGCGCGCGCCACCTCCACCACGCGACGCGGAGGTAGGGGCGCATGGCCCCATTCGGCAAGCTCAGAGCGGCTAGGCCTACGGCCGCCGTGGCGGTCGCGCGCGACCTAGCCACCTGCCCTGAGCCCTTCGACTTTGCTCAGGATAAACTCCGCGAAGGGGCAAGCATGCGCTCCTACGGGATCGGCCGCTCCAGCATGTCCACTTCCTGGGCGACGAGCTTGCCGTCGCGGCGGGAGCAGCGTATGGTCTTGATCTCGAACGCGCCCAGCGAGAAAGCGCAGCTTGACCTCTCCGGCGGCATGGAGACCGTCACCTCACCATCGCGACCATCGGTCTCGTAGAGGCGCAGGATGAGGTCCTCGCCGTCCTCCGATTGCTTGACCACGGTGAGGACCACGTTCTCCGGTCCGGCTTCGACGAAGGTCTGCAGCGGCGGCAGGTCCCCGCTGTGCGCGGGCTCGAGGCGCGGCATGAGCGGCGCGTTGAGCGCCCACCCTTCGCGCACCGTCGGCGCGTCCTGCCAGCCGCCGGCGTGCGGCAGCAGGGCGCAGCGCACGGTCTGCCGGCCCTGGTCGGTCCACTCGTAGGTCAGGTCGGGCTCGATCATGCGCGGATCGTGGAAAGCATATGCCGGGCTGCGCAAGAGCGTCAGCCGCATCTCGCTGCCGAGGATGTCGCCGCCGAACTTGCAGTCATTGAGCAGGGCCACCCCGCAGCGCGCGCCGTCGCAATCCCCCGTCACGTCCATCCATCGCTGCAGCGGCTCCTCGCCGCCGCTCGCCTCGCGCGCCATCACGCCATAGGGAACCTCGAACGTCGCCTCGGGATCTGACACGGCGACCGGCACCGCCAGCTTGAGCAGCTTCAACCGCTCGTGCCAGTCGATGTCGAGCTTCCAGTCTATGCGCCGCGAGCCCTGGGCCACGCTTATCTCCTGCACGACGGTCGAGGCGCCCCAGGTCGAGGTGATGCGCAGGGTCGCCCGGATCGGCCCACGCTCGACGATCTCCACGCGCCCGCCGCAGTGGAAACGCCCGATCTCATCGCGGAACGAGACGACGCCGTGGCTCCAGGTGTCGCTGGGGTCGTCAATCACCACCAGCGGGCTGGACGCATCGGCGATCAACTCGATGTCGTTGGCCTTGTCGTAGAGGCTGGCGATGCCGCCGGTGGCGGGGTCTATGGCGAGACGGTAGTGCTCGTTTTCGATGGTGGCGCGGGCGGCGGTGACTTCGGAAGAGAACGCGGCATGGGGCTCGTGCTCGAAGCGATAGAGGCGATAGCCGAGCGCCGGAATCTCCGCCATGAACGTGACCTCGGCGAAGTGCCTGCCGCCGCGGAAATGCACGGCCCCCACCTGGGCTGGAATCTCCGCGCCCTGGTGGTCGAGCAGGCGCACGTGGAACCTCCCCCGCCGCTCGCGCGCCACCGGCGCCAGCGCCGTCAGCGGCTCGCGGCGCGTCCACGACAGGGGGTTGTACACGACGAGCGCGGGCTTATCGCCGGAGGTATCGATGCGCGCCCCGATAGTGCGCAAGCCCTTGTCCAGCGCGGCGCCGGCCAAGCGGTCGCTCTCATCATACCACGGATAAACGTCCTGCTCGTACGCCTCTTTGATGCTCGTGCCGGCGAGGACGTCGTGGAACTGGTTGAAGAGCACGCGCCGCCAGCCGCGGGTGAAGTCCTGCTGCGGGTACGGCAAGGCGCACGCGCGGTGAGCGATAGAAGCGAACTTCTCGGCCGTCATGAGCAGCATCTCGCTGCGGCGGTTGCGGCGCTTGACTTCGCTCACCGCGGCGTAGCAGCCGACGGCGTGGTGCTGCAGCTCGTCGCGCACCACGGGGAAGTCGTCGGTCTCCTTGAGGATGGCCTCGAAGAAGGCGTCGGGGGTGCTGCAGATGACGTTCGGCGCGTCGGGGCGGGCATTGACGCGGTGGATGGCCTCGATGTTGGCGATGGTCGGGCCGCCGCCGTGGTTGCCGACGCCGTAGAAGCACATGACGTGGTGCAGGGGCTGCTGGGTCTGCTCGTAGGCGCGCGTGATGTTGTCCTCGATGTCGTCGCGGCCGGAGGCGTAGCCGACCGGCGGGCGGCATGCGAGGACGCGCGTGCCGTCGGGGCTCTCCCACCAGAAGACGCTCGCCGGCAGCTCCTTCTCGTGCCGCCCGGGGCGGAAGAAGCAGTACGATTTGAACCCACACTTGGCGAGGATCTGCGGCAGCGTGGCGCAGTGGCCGAAGGTGTCCACGTTGTAGCCGGCGGTGACCTCGACGCCGAACCGCTCCTCGAAGTAGCGCTTGCCGTAAAGCCCGTGGCGCACGAACGATTCGCCGCAGGGAATGTTGCAGTCGGGCTGCTCCCACCACCCGTTGACGATGTGCCAGCGGCCCTCGCGGGCGCGCTGCTGGATCTGGGCGAAGAGATCGGGATCGTGCTCCTCCACCGGCAGGTGCACGCCCGCGGAGGAGCGGCAGAACACGAAGTCGGGGTATTCGTTCATGCGCTCCAGCGCCGAGCGCGAGGTGGAGACCATCTCGTCGTAGCCCTCCTGCCAGCGCCACAGCCAGACGGGGTCGAGGTGGGCGTTGCCGATCATGTGGACGGTGTAGTCCTTGGGGTTGCGCTTTGACTCCCTGGCGGGCATGTGGTCAAGCTCCTTGGGCCGGTGGATGAATATGCGCCTGCACGGGCGACCGTGGTAGGTACGACGCGCGCGGCGGATCGCCTGCCGGGGGCAGGAGCTCCGTTTTTAGCGGCGGGGTGAGAGACGGCGCACTCGTCGAAGCAGATGGCAGGGGCGCGCGCACGAACCCTTCTCCCTGCCAGGGAGAAGAAGGATGAGGGTGGCAGCGCATCGACCCTCACCCTGCCTCCCCCTGGAAGTGGGAGGGGTGATGGGGCCTGGCAGAGAGCCAGGTAGGGGCACGGCATGTTTACCCGCCTCTGGAGGTTTACCCGCCCCTGGCGGGCTTGCCCGCCGGTCGTTAGGCGGGGCGGCTGTGCCACATGCGATTAACCGTCGATGCCCGCCAACCGCTTGGCCAGGGCCTTGCGGGCCTCGACGTCGTACTGGCGCAGGATGGTGATCTTCTCGGCCTCGGGGGAGCCGCCGCCGTGCACCCCCGCCACCAGCAGCAAGCCGCCCATCGCGGAGGCGGTGATGTCCTCGATGAGGCGGAAGCAGCGGATGCGGTCGGCGGTGCTGATTTCGGCGCGCCCGCGCAGGTACTTTTCGAGGTACTCGGCCGTGGGGGACTGCTCGAAATCCTCCTCCGGAGGCATGGTGGCGACCAGGCCGCCGGCGATGTCGTGGACGAGCTCGTATTCGTGGTGCAGGGTGGTGCCGCTATAGTACTTGCCGATGTTGGAGTAAATGACGTCCGGCAGGTAGGTGCCGCAGGGCGTCGCGCGGCCGTTGACGGAGGAGGCGATGCCGCAGGCGTGGACGATCTCGGCCGCGGTTATCAGCTCCACCAGCTTGGAGCGGATGTGCGAGGCTTTTTCGACGCCGTTGTAATCGGCCGCCAGCGCCGCGCAGCCGAGCAGCACGTCGCTGATGGCGGGCTTGCAGCCGCAGTAGCTGTGGCGGTGGTAGGTCGCGAAGAGCTCGGCGAGATAACCGGCGGCCTGCCATTCGCCGCACATGAACACGCGCTCCCACGGGACAAAGACGTTATCGAACACGGTGAGGGATTCGACCGTGCTGTACTTGGAGCTGAGCGGGCGCGACGCCCGGCGCGGCTCGCGCGGACCGGCGCAGCGACAGATCATGGTGATGCCCTCGGTGTCGGCCGGGACGGCGAAGGCGACGGCGTAGGCCGCGTCCGCCTCGGTCATCTCGCGCGTGGGCAAGACGATGAGCTCGTGGGCGTAGGGCGCGTTGGTATTGTGCGCCTTGGCGCCGCGGACGACGATGCCCTTGTCGGTGCGCTCGACGACGTGGAGGTACATATCCGCGTCGGCCTGCTGGTGCGGGCGCAGGGAGCGGTCGCCCTTGACATCGGTCATGGCGGCGTTGCCGGTGAGGTCGTTGTCCTGGACGTATTCCAGGAACTCGTTGAAGCGCCGATAGTACTTGGTGCCCGCGACCTGGTCGATCTGGTGGGTGACGATGGACAGGGCGTTGAGCGCGTCCGCGCCCATGCAGCGCTGGATGCACAGGGCGTGGTGACAGCACTCGCGGGTCATCTGCACCTTCTTGAGGAGGTCGTCGGGGCTCTGGTGGATGTGGGTGAAGCGGTTGATCCGTTTGCCTGACAGATGCGAGGTCGCGGTCATCAGCTCCTGGCTTTCGCTGCGGGCGGCGAGTTCGTAGGTAAGCGCGATGACCGCGGCGCCCGTGCGGATCTGGGGGTGCTCGTAGGGGCGCTCTATCTTCCGCCCGCCCATGAAGACGTTACAGCTCATCTGGGCGAGGCTGTCCAAGTACTCGGCGGCGGATTTCATGGTAGTCTCCTCGGGGCGCGGTGTGGTGCTCGAGCGGCGCCGTGCATGGAGCCGCGCGTCTCGGTCGCAATCGCGCCCCTGCTACAGTAGTTCGATAGCGGCGGGGCGGCATCCTTGACGAGAACACGCGAGCGCGGTCCGAGTTGGCAGGCCCCTAAGCGGCTAAGCGGTTAGGCCTTAAGGCGGCCCGCGTGAGCGGGCCTAGTGTTCTGTCCCGAAAAAACTTGGTGTATGGCCTGAGCGTAAGCCACGCTCGAAGCCGTGTGCAGCTACTATTGGGACAGAACACTAGCCACCCATCGGGCCGGTGGCTCTGTCATCCCGAGGCTCTGCCTTCCCGTTGGGGAGGCAACGCCTTCCCCAGAGGGATTGGGATGGCAACGCCATCCCAGAGGGAGGTGGCGGTCGCCCCGGGCGACCTAGCCACGAGACGCCTGCCCCGACAGAGAGGATAACGCGCCTCGCGCCTGGAAACTCGCTGCCCGGGGCCACGTCAGCCATGCTCGCCCAACTGGACAGCGCAGCCATCGTCGGCATCGAGGCCCGCCCGGTGCAGGTGCAGGTTGACTTCACCAGCGGGCTCGCCTCGTTCGTGGTGGTCGGCCTGCCCGACGCGGCGGTGAAGGAATCGGTGCGCCGCGTCGAGTCCGCGATCAGGAACTCCAACTTCAAGTTCGGCCGCAGCGGCAACATCGTCGTCAACCTCGCGCCCGCCGACCTGAAGAAAGAAGGCCCCGCTTTCGATTTGCCCATCGCGCTGGGCGTGCTCGCCGCCACCGAGCAGATCAAGCCGCAGGGCGTGGACGATTTCCTGGTTGTGGGCGAGCTGTCGCTCGACGGGGGCGTGCGCCCGGTGGCGGGCGTGCTGCCGGCGGCCCTGGCGGCGCGGCGCATGGGCAAGAAGGCGGTGATCGTCCCCGCGGCCAACGGCGCCGAGGCGGCGGTGGTCGAGGGCATCGCGGTATATGCCGTTGAAAGCCTGTACCAGGCCGCCGAGCTGCTGGAGAGGCGCGACGGCGTGCAGCCCCTGCCGCCGCAGCCGCTCGCGGCCGCCTTGGGCGATGCGCGCTACGACGTGGACTTCGCGGAGGTGCGGGGGCAGGCGCACGTCAAACGCGCGCTGGAGGTCGTCGCGGCCGGCGGGCACAACATGCTCATGATCGGGCCGCCGGGCGCCGGCAAGACCATGCTCGCGCGCCGGCTGCCGAGCATCCTGCCCGCGCTCACCACCGACGAAGCGCTGGAGGTCAGCCAGATCTACTCCATCGCCGGGCTGCTGCCGGCGGGGTCGTCGCTGGTGACCACGCGCCCGTTTCGCGCGCCGCACCACACCATCTCGACCGCCGGCCTGGTGGGCGGCGGCACCATCCCGCGGCCGGGCGAGGTGACGCTCGGGCATCTCGGGGTGCTGTTCCTGGACGAGCTGCCGGAGTTTCACCGCGACGCCCTGGAGGCGCTGCGCCAACCGCTGGAGGACGGCCACGTGGTCATCAGCCGGGCGTCGGGGTCGCTGCGGTACCCGGCGAAGCTGGTGCTGGTGGCGGCGATGAACCCGTGCCCGTGCGGCTATTTCGCCGACCCGGAGCGCGAGTGCGGGTGCAGCTACGCGCAGATTCGCCGCTACCACCGGCGCATCTCGGGGCCGCTGCTGGATCGCATAGACATCCACATCGAGGTGCCGCGGCTACCTGCGCGGGAGATAATGGATCCGGGCGATGCCGAGCCGTCGGCCCCCGTCCGCGGGCGAGCGGAGGGGGCGCGGCGGATGCAGCGGCAGCGATTCGCGGGCACGCGCATTTTCTGCAACGGGCAGATGTCGGCGAAGCAGGTGCAGCAGTTATGCCAGCTCGCCGGGGACGCGGACGCTCTGCTGCGCGCCGCGTTCGACCAGATGCGGCTGTCGGCGCGGGCGCATCATCGCATCCTCAAGGTCGCGCGCACCATCGCCGACCTCGAGGGCGCCGCCGCGATCCACGCCGCCCACGTCGCCGAGGCCATCCAGTACCGCAGCCTCGATCGGAAGTTGTGGGGGTAGGGCAATGATTTCGCCGCGGACGCTTGCCCGCCTCAGGCGGGGGCGCGGATAAGAGAGAATCCGCAGATCACACGGATTAAGATCCAACCACAGAGAACACAGAGGACACAGAGACAAAGGCAGGGGCACGGCATGCCGTTCCCTTAGAGCGTGTGTGAAAACCCCTGTTGCCTTCGCTGTCATTCGAGCGAAGCGAGGAATCTTCCCCTCACGAGACCCTTCGCTGAGGCTCAGGGTGACAGGGAGCCGAGGCTTCTCACACACCCTCTTGGACATCCACGTCCATCCGCGATTATCCGCGGCGCGTCTCCCCAACGGCGGCGGTCGCCCCCAAGCCTACACCCCGACAACACTCAGCCGCAGCTCGTGCGAGCCGTCGGGGCGGGCATACTCGTAGTAGCAATAGACCCCGCGCGGGCCTCGCACCGCGTCCACGTAGCGCAGAGACCCGGATGCGTGCGGCGATGTGAGCAGCGGCGCGTCGGGCGTCAGCCGCACATAGCTGCGCAGATCCCACGTCAGCGCCAGGCCCGTTTTCTCCTCATAGTTTTCCCCGACGGTTGCGCTGCCGTCGTAGAACGCGGCGAACACCGGCGGCAGGTACAGCACCGAGCTGACGCGCGCAGCATAGGCATCCCAGCCCGTGCCCGGCGAGAAGATATCGCCCAGCCAGTGGAACTTGACGCCATCGAGACTGACGGCGAGCCCGGTGTGCGATTTCGTGATGCCGGTGGCGTACACGTCGCCGGTAGCGTGCATGGCCGCGGCCTGCCCGGCGGAGACTTGCGGCGTGGGCGCGTAGGACACGATCATATACCGGGCTGGGCCGACGCTGACAACGTAGGGATCCTTGACCCCTTCAGCGCCGATGTCCTCGGGGCCGAGGATGGGCGCCGCCGATGCGGGGTTCAGCTCCTCCGGGCGCGCGGCTTCGATCATGGAGATGCGCCACTTGCCGTCGTCGGGGGTGACGTAGCTGACGTACAGCCGGTAGCGGCCATCAGGGGTCTCGACCAGGGCCGCCTTCTCGACCGACTGCGCGTGGAAATCGTCCTTGGTGGCGCGCCATATGTCCTCGAAGTGCAGGCCGTCGGCGCTGCGGGCCACGCGGCAGTCGGCGCCGCGGCCAAGCTCGCGCGGCCGGCGCAGGCGGTAGTAGAGGTAGAAGCACTTCCGCTCCTCGTCCCACACCGCGCTCGATGCCCCGGCCCACCAGCCCTCCCCCGGCTGGAGCGGCTCTATGACCGTCTGCCCCTGCTGCGGGTCGAAGAGAGGCAGGTAGCCGTAGTCGCGCGTCATCCCATTCCTCCAGGATCATACGTCGTGGCGCGCGGCAAACCACGCGCGGGAGGTGTGACCGCCGAGCCTTGGTACTGCCAGAGCACTCCTCTCCCTACCAGGGAGAGGATCAAGGAGAGGGTAGCATGCCTCGCTACTCACCCTCACCCGGCCCGCCCGCAGCGGGCCGACCTCTCCCTGAAAGGGAGAGGCGTTGAGACTCGCCGCTGCCACGCAGAAACTACGGCCACACAACGGCATGACCAACGAAAGTCGTTCACACCCCGCGCGGAGACGCCGCGCGCCCACCCTACTGCCCCGCCAGGAACGCGCCCGGGGTCAGGCGGATGTTGAGCACCTCGCCGGTCTCGGTCAGCGTCACCTCGACGACGTCGAAGCGGCAGCGCTCATTCTTGCGCGCGCTGACGGCCAGGTAGAACTGGGCGAGCTTGACGAGCTTCTCGCGCTTGGCTCGGGTTACCGACTCGGCGGGTGAAAACGAATCGGAAGGCGTGCGGCTCTTTACTTCCACGAAGACCAGGTCGCGGCTGTGACGAGCGACGATATCAATCTCGCCGAGGTCGGTGCGGTAGTTGCGCTCGAGGATCGCGTAGCCGTGGGCCTGGAGATAACGCGCGGCGGCGTTCTCGCCCACTTGCGCAAGCTCACCGCGGCTCTTCGGCTCGGACTTCCCCCACATGGCTGAATCTGGATCCTGCAACAAGTCACAGCCGAGCCTACTTCGCAAGGGCTTCGTAGGCCAAGGGGCGGCTGTGCTCCACCGTTCACCCCGCCTGAACGCGCTTCGATACCTCGTGCATCAACGGCGCCAGGGCGGGATAGGTTTCCACGAACCTGGCGTAGTAGAAATCATACGCTTCTCGCCGGCTGGGGTCCGGCTTGATCTCGTCGGTGATGGTGACCATGTTCTCGGACGCTTCCGCCAGGCTCGCGTAGTGCCCGGCGCCGACGGCGGCGGAGATGGCGCTGCCCAGGGTTGTCGCCTCGCCGACCTCGGCGAGGTAGATGGGCAGGCCGCAGACGTCGGCGTGTATCTGCAGCCACAGGCGGCTCTTGGCGCCGCCGCCGGTGGCGTACAGCTCGGCGACCTTGAAGCCGTGGGCTGCCAAGTCCTCCAGGATGTGGCGCGTCCCGTAGGCGGTGCCTTCGAGGATAGCCCGGAAAACATGGGCCGACGTGTGCTTCAACCCCAGGCCCC
>Ga0315291_10002995_pt1 | contig 21878 bp, 20 predicted proteins | sample YL17G12_20_MG_FD_203070 | JGI IMG/M metagenome (GOLD analysis project Ga0315291, IMG submission 203070) | Sediment microbial communities from Yellowstone Lake, YNP, Wyoming, USA - YL17G12_20 | ecosystem: Environmental > Aquatic > Freshwater > Lake > Sediment | place: USA: Wyoming | collected... | reverse complement strand
AAGTAAAAGCACGAGGGCCAAAAGTCATTGCTATTGCTGAGGATAAAGACACTGAGATAGAGAGCCACGCTGATTTTGTGTTACGTTTTCCATCAGATTCACCAGTACTTCCTTGCCTCTCCATTACTGTCATTCTTCAACTTCTTGCATATCATGTTGCAAAGGAAAGAGGATGTCCGATTGATAAACCTCGCAATCTAGCAAAATCCGTAACCGTTGAGTAGGAGTTGTTAAAAAATGAAATGTGTCATTCTTGCAGCCGGCGAAGGAAAACGAATGCATCCGCTAACCTTCACTCGGCCAAAGGTTATGCTTCCAATAGCAGGCAAGCCTCTTTTAGAAAGGAATCTGTTGAATGCAAGAGATGCAGGATTAAAGAAATTTATTTTTGTTATCGGCTATAAAAGCGAGATGGTAAGAAACTATTTTGGCGATGGCAAAAAATGGAATGTCCGCATAGAATATGTAAATCAAGGGAAAGCTCTTGGAACTGCTCACGCCATAGGAATGGTTGAAAATTTTGTTGACGATTTTATTGTCTTATGCGGGGATACGATTTTTGGCAAGAACGATATAAAAAATATACTGAAAAAAGGCACTAAAATAGGATTGGTGGAAGTAGAAAATGCTGGTGAATACGGAATTGTCGAACTAAACGGAAAAAAAGTCGTCAAGATTTATGAAAAAATGGAGGAGCCTTTTTCAAATGTCATAAATGCCGGCATCTATCATTTCAATAAAAAAATCTTTTATTATATCAGAAAAACAAAGAAATCCCCCAGAGGCGAATTCGAAATTACCGATTCAATAAATACGCTTGTTAAAAAAGAAAAGATGGGAGGTGTATTTTTAAAAGAATGGAGGGACGTTGTCTATCCATGGCATCTCCTGGATGCAAATGAAGAATTGTTGAAAAAAACAGGCGAAAAAATCGTAGAGACAGTAGAAAAAAATGTTACAATAATGGGAAATGTGACCGTCGGTAAAAACAGCAAAATAATGAGTGGAAGTTATATCGAAGGCCCTGCAATAATAGGTGATAATTGTAAAATCGGACCGAACTGCTACATCCGGCCATATACATCAATTGGTGGTGGCTGTCACATAGGAAACGCTTGTGAGGTAAAAAACTCCATCATCATGGACAACAGCAACGTTCCCCACAATAGTTATGTCGGGGATTCTATTATTGGACAAAATTGCAATCTTGGAGCAGGATCAAAAGTAGCAAATCTTCGACTTGATAAAAAGAATATCAAAGTTGTTTTGAATGGACAAAAAATAGATACAAAAAGAAGAAAACTTGGAGTAATTATTGGAGATAACGTACAAACTGGGATAAATTCGATGATGAATGTCGGCACAATGATAGGTAACGACGTTTTTATAGGTCCCGGAACAGTAGTAGCTGGAGAAATTAAACCAAATACAAAAATGCTGTAAAAATCTTTACTTTTCTATATCTATTTAAAATGACTAAATGATTTACCTTTGATGATTGCGCGGAAATCTTTCGTGATAGTAATTTCGCAATTTTTCACTCTTCTTCTAGGATGGATTGGGCTGGTTGTCCTAACGAAACTTTGGGGAGGATTTGCGCCTGAGGCACTAGGAATCATTGGATTTGCAATGTCATTTCTTGCACTATTTAATTTTATTGCAGATATGGGATTTACTCGAGCACATGTAAAAAGAATTTCAGAAGGCGAAGATATAGGAGTCTGCATCAGTACATATGCAACAATTAAAATATTTCTGACAATGCTGATGACTGCAGTAATATTTGCGGCTATATTTGTCTGGAAAAATGTACTTAATAGAAAATTTTATGATGCAACAACTGAGTCAGTAGTAATTGTTTTCATATTCTATTATGTTTTTTTAAATATTCAACAGATAGCAATCTCGACATTTGAGGGTACAAAAGAAATAGCCAAGCGGGAGATAGCAAGATCCATAGGTACTCTTATTAAAGTTCCTCTTACTGTTCTAGTTGCTCTTGCAGGAGTTATTATTGTAGGAAAAGCAAGTGTTTCTCCTGCAATTAATTGGCCTCCAATGTTTCAACCACTCCAACAATTCATTGCAACTCATGCAGTCGGCTCTTTAGCAATAACGTACGTATTTTCAGCGGTTGCAACAGTTTTTGCAGGAATATATTTCCTAAGGAAATATCCATGGAAAAAACCGAGTTGGAAATTGGGTAAAAGCTACTTTTCTTTTGCATTTCCAATGATGCTTGTTTCAATTATTGGAGTTATCTCTGTTAATGTCGATAAGATAATGATTGGATATTTTTGGACAGCAAAAGAGGTAGGATATTATTTCTCGGTACAACAAGTGCTACAAATCGCCATCGTGTTTCCCACTGCTGTTTGTACTGTTCTTCTTCCAACATTTTCGGAGTATTATTCACTAAAATATTTTCAAAGAATTAGAGAGACAATACATTTAGCAGAAAGATACATCTCCATGGTAGTAACTCCTGTTGTCGTTGTAATTATAATCTTTGCCAATCAGGTAATTAATATCATGTTCAATGGTGCATTTCTGCCAGCAACATCAGTACTTATTACTTTGATGGTTTATGTATTAATCTCAGGTCTCACGATGCCTTATTCTTCTTTATTAAGCGGTATAGACAAACCTGGGATAACAGCAAAAATAGGATTTTTAACATGCATTATCAATATATTTCTTAATTGTTTATTAATACCAAAATGGGGAGTTCTTTCATATTTTGGAATCAATGGTATAACTGGAGCAGCAATTGCAATGCTTGCATCCTCGCTATTTGGATTTTTTGGGTTACGATGGCTAGCAAAAAAATACACTCAGATAAATTTTTTACAAAATCATACACCGCGGCACATACTTGCTGGCATAGTTATGGGTGGTATATTGTATTGTTCCAATCTTTTAATTCCAGTGACTCGATGGTATCATTTACTCGTATTTGCTTTAGTAGGTTTGTTGATTTATCTCGGGGTTTTGTTTTGTTTGAAAGAGTTCAATAAAGAGGACCTAAAATTCTTTTTATATCTGTTATATCCCAAAGAAACACTCAGATATGTAAAATCTGAATTAAAAACAAAATAGTATCATCTAAATATGTTATTAATAATTACGACCTAGTCTCTTTTTGGATGTTATATAGTTCCCAGTATTTTCCTCTTTTATTAAGTAATTGTTTGTGAGTTCCACTTTCTACAACATTACCTTGCTCTAACACGTATATGATATCTGCATTTTGAATCGTTGATAACCTATGAGCAATTATAAAAGTAGTACAGTTTTTAGACACTTTATTAATGGCTTTCTGAACAACACTTTCAGAGATATTATCCAATGAACTTGTAGCTTCATCTAATATTAATATCTCAGGTTTTCTTATCATTGCCCTTGCAATTGCAATACGCTGTTTTTCTCCACCAGAAAGTTTCATGCCACGGTCACCTACTAATGTATCATATTTTTCAGGTAATTGTTGAATAAATTCATCTGCGTTTGCTAATTTTGCGGCTTCTATTATTTCCTGCTCTGCGTATTCTACACCAAAAGCAATATTATCACTTACGGAAGCATTATAAATAAAAGTATCTTGACTCACAAATCCAACCTTCTTCAAAAAAGAAAAAATATCAAGCTCTTTGATGTTTACATCATCTATACAAACGCCGCCACTGTTAGCATCATGTAGCCGTAACAATAAATTAACAATCGTTGATTTACCAGAACCAGACGGTCCCGCCATTGCGGTTATCTTATTTTTCTTTATTTCAAATGAAACATTATTTAATAGAATTTCTCTATTTTTGTGAGCAAATTTAACATTTTTAAATTCAATGCCAAAATTCAATCCTGCAAATTTTTTGTCTCCATTTTTAATCTTGTTATAACTCGTGTCTTTTAAAATATTATAAATTGTTTCTATGTTTGGAAGCATATTCATAAAACTCATTCTATAACTTCCAAATTTTGACAGTTTTGGCATTATCATAAAGATTGCAAATGCAAACGTACCAATCAATGGTATAGTTGCAAGAAAATTCGATGGATTTTGCAATTTTATAAAAATAACAGCGCTTCCAATTGAAAGATATAATAGCAGAAAGATTAGTGTTTCAGGAAAACGCTCCCAAAAATAACCCTTTCTGTAAGAAGCCCAAAAGGCGTTTAATGTTTTATCGTATAGATTCTTCCAATAGGGAAACGTTTCAAATACTTTTATGTGCTTAATCCCATTTGCAACTTCATTGATAATTACTGATTCTTTTTGGGCAGATTCTAATTGTTTTTTACCAGTTATATAATGTATTTTTAAACTCAGATATTTAGTTAGATAATAATAACCTACTCCACCAAGTATTATCAAAACAGCACCTTTCCATGATAATGTAATTAACAGTATGAATACTGATACTGATAAAAAAAGCTCTACGGTAAGGCTTAATAGAATAGTTAATATGCTTGCTATATTTCTTGGAGCGACATAGATGTCATATAGAATTTCGCCTTGTTTGTTATCAATAAAAAATTGATAATCTGAATTTAGACATTTATTAAATATATCTTGTTTAGCTCTGATCACTGCCGTAGAAATAAGCTTTGCAGAGAAAAAACAGTAGAAAATCTTGGCTATAAAAGCTAAAAAAGCAGTCATGATAAACAAAATACAAAGTTTTACAAGATAGTCGTCGATGGGAATAATTTTTATGACAATATTAACAAAATTAATGAATTGATTGCCAGCTACATTTGCTCCTCCTCCAACAGTATAATACAATATGGGATACATTATTACTAAATTTAAAGATTCTAAAAAGCCAATAAAAGCAGCCAAAATTACCAAAAATAAAAACTGAATTTTATACTGACTTAAGAAAAACCAAATTGTTCTTAGGGCCCCTTCTTTTTTCTCCATCTCTCTCTCATCTTTCTTCATTATTTACATTATCATAAAATATTTTATGTTTTATGCGCCGTAAGTTATTAAACATTCTGATACGGAATAAAAAGTATAATATTAGTAATCTAGATTTCTCAGAAACACTCATTTTATTTTGAAGGATCGCTCCAAAATTTATATCATTTTCATTAACTAATTTGGTAATTATATATCTATAATTCAATCTGTTGACGGCCTTTGAATATAGTTTGCTACCAATAATTTTATTTTTTAATAATTTTATAAGCACATGTTTCTCTAAAGCTAGGGATTCTATTTCATTCCGTCTATATGCTCCAGGGTGCGTTCTATATTTTATTAAAGGTAAATTAATATATTTAATACTATATTTTTTTGCCAATTGGACCCATAGATAATAATCCTCAGCTCCAAAAATTTTCGAATCTTCATCCAACATACCGACATCGTTTATAACTGACTTTCTTACGATAACAGATGAGTTGCATATGTGGTTTGAAAAAATTAAAGATTTAAATGTAAAATCACTTTCACGTAAATGAGATTTTATTGTCAATCCGGTTTCTCCAGTTTCATTGAACGCGATACCGTTCGTACAGACCAACGCCACTTGATCATCTTTCTCAAACTCTGCCACTTGTTTTTCAAGTTTGTAAGGCATCCATAGATCATCATCATCGCAAAAAGCTATAAGTTCGCCTTTTGCTTTCTTAATGCCAAAGTTCCTGTTCACAGCAACTATGCCTTTGTTTTGATTTTTGAAATATCGGATTCTTTTATCATTATATGATCTTATCAGTTTCTCCGTGTTGTCGGTGGAGTAGTTATCAACAATAATTAATTCAAAATCCTTGAAAGTTTGATTCAATATGGACTCCATAGTTTCTTTTAATAGATGTCTCCTGTTAAATGTCGGTACTATTACACTTACTTTCATAAACCACTTTTCCCCATGAATTTTCATCTAAAAATAGATCAATGTCTGACTCTTGTTTCTTCTTTGATTTTTTTTTTACATAACTTCAAAGTATTTAGTATTTCTGTTTCATAATTGTCTGTAGGTTTAAACCCAATGTTTCTTATTTTTGAGATATCAAAGTGCACCGGAGTATTATCTTCCTTAGCCGTATCTTTTGGGATGATTATGGGTAGTTTTTTTCCATAATTTTTAAAATAAATTTTGTTGATTCTTTCACACATTTCTTTAACGGATATCGAATACCCTGCTCCTACATTAAAAATTCCATCACCAAGTTCACCGTACGGCGTATTCATTAAAAGATCTACTGCATGCAAAACATCGATCATAGGTATAAAATCTCGATGTTGCTCACCTGAAGAGTTCAATTTTAAATGACCATTTTTTATAGCCTGGTAACATAGATCGTTTACTAACAATTTCCATCTATCGACATCTGTCGTTAAAGGTGCGCCAAAACTATTGGATAAACGGATAATAACTGTCTCAAAATTGTAATTGTGTTTGAATTGATTGACATATAACTCTGCCATATAATGGGTTATGGAATAAGGATGAATTGGGTTCGGTAAAAGTTTCTCAGTGATTTTAACTCCTTTATTAGGTCCATATACATGGAATGTAGAAAAATACATAAATTTGTTGATTCCTCTCTCTTGTGCCGCTTCTAAAACATTTAGCGTACCTTCGACTGTTACCTTTAAAGCTTCATGAGGTTTTTTTGCTGAAACTATCTCATTTGTTGCCGCAAGATGAATAATATAATCTATATCTTTGCAAACTTCATTCAGTTTATCGCGATTCAATACATCAACACATTGAATATTGATATCTTTAAAAGTATCCGGTATTTTGCCAATCTCCGGGTACACTGTCAGGGTAAGATTGTGGATATTTTTTTTAAGTAAATAATCTGTTAATCTTCCTCCAATGTAGCCAAGACCGCCAGTAATTAAAATATTCATGTTTACAGAGCCCTCAATTATAATTAGCCATGTTCAACATCCCAATCATACGGGATATCATTTTCAAAAGGATCACGGCGGGATATTTCATCTGGATCATAGGGCTGAGTTGCACAATTGGCAACAATCGCCATTTCTGTACCTATCCCTTTGAATCCGTTCCAAACCAGAGGAGGTATTGTGACCAATACGTAATTGTTATTCCCCACAAAAATTTCCATCAATTTGCCTTTTGTTGGCGACTTTGGTCTATCGTCATATAATACTAATTTTATCATACCCCTCACAACAGCATAATTAAGCGTCATTTTTTTGTGAATATGCCAGCCTTTAACAACACCTGGATAAACGCATGAAAAATATATCTCGCCGAATTTTTCAAACTCTGGGTCGTCAGATCTTAACATATGCATGACCATGCCACGTTCATCGCAGGTTTTTTCCAGAGATTTTATTTTTACACCATTTATCATTTCATTTTCACCCCTAATTTTTAAAAAAATTGTTTATACCATGCAATAGTCTCTTTCAATCCACTATTAAGATCATATTTAGGTTTCCATCCTAGCATTTTCCGAGCTTTTTCGGCAGATAAGTACTGATGTTTTATTTCATTCTTCGCTTCATTTAAAATCTTTGGTTTCAGATCTTCCCGTTTCATCAGCTTCAAAATCTTTTTTGCAAGTTCTAAAACCGATACTTGTATTTCATTCGAGAAGTTAAAAGCTTCACCATGAATCTTTTGGTCATCCATTTTTTCCGCTAAATAAATATAAGCTAATGCCCCATCTTTTACATAGAAATAGTCTCTAATGTAACTTCCATCACTTCTTATCATTGGTGGTTCACTATTCAAAACTGAACGTATCGTTCCAGGTACAATCCTGTTGAAGTTTAGATCACCTGGCCCGTAGAAATTACCGCATCTCGTAACACAAGCAGGAAGTTTATATGTGTTATAATACATCAATGATATAAGATCGGCACAACTTTTTGAAACATCATAAGGGTGTGATCCAACTAACGGAGAAATTTCATCATATGGTAGCTTATCTTGTTCCCCATATGCTTTATCACTTGACGCTATCACTATTCTGCTAATTGTTGGGACTCTTCGACAAGCTTCCAAAACACACCACGTTCCTTTAATATTCGATTCAAAAGTAGAGAGAGGATTTCTATTTGCTATTCCTACGATTGTCTGCGCGGCGAGATGAAATACCGTATCAATTTCGTACTCGTTCAACGTTCTTTCCACAGTATAAAAATCTTCGATGCAACCTCTAACGATGTTTATCCTGTCGTAAACCCCAGTTTGCACTAGATTTGATTTCGGAACCAAATCTCTTATAAGCCCGACAACATTTGCTTTTTTTTCAACGAGCATCTGGGTTAAATGCGAACCAAGTAGACCTGTGCATCCAGTTATAAACACATTTCTGTCCTTCCAAAAATCTTTCATTTCCAAACCTTCCATGCGGCTTTATTTTCATTCCATAATTTATTTAAATAATCTCTATCACGTACATTATCCATACATTGCCAGAATCCATCGTGTTTATATGTGTATAGTTTTCTCTCCTTAGCTAATTTCTGTAGTGGGCCAAATTCAAAATCACAATTTGCATCAGGAGTCAAATAATCAAAAAAATCTTTTTTAAAAACAAAAAAACCACCATTAATAAAACCAGTGCCAAGCTGGGGTTTTTCCTCAAAACTTACGACTTTGTTACCCGATATATTAATTTCTCCAAATCTCGATGGAGGTCTTACCGCGGCGAGCGTGCCAATGCCTTTATGGGCGATATGAAAATTAAATAACTTGTTAATATCTACGTTGGCAACGCCATCACCATATGTTAAGTGAAAATTTTCAGATTTTATGTATTTTTCCACTCTTTTTATTCTACCACCTTTGAGTGTTTCTACGCCCGTGTCTACAAAAGTAATTTCCCAATCATTATCTTTATGAATGTCATGAATTTTTGGTACGTGATCTGGATGCATCTTAAGGGTGAAATTACTTGAAATAACTCTATAGTCAAAAAAATACTTTTTAATATATTCGCCCTTGTAACCTAAGGCTAAAATAAATTTATTGTAACCGTAGTGTGCATATATTTTCATGATATGCCACAGTATTGGTCTGTCGCCAATTTCCACCATCGGTTTTGGCTTACTATCCGTCTCTTCGCTTAATCGTGTACCTCTGCCACCGCACAAGATTACAACTTCTGATTTTTCCATGTGATTTTATTCTCCATTAAATGTTATATTTTATTCAAATACACCCATAACCATACAAGGTGCACTATCTATATTTTCTATCATTAAAGGGCAGATAAGTATAGTCTTCAATTTATCTAAATCTTTCCTTGTGAGATCTAAATCTTCTAATAATAAAACTGGTTCTCCAGTATACTCATTCTTCTTAAGAAAGATGCTGTGCGCCTTCCTGCCAAGTTCCCTATTTGAATAACTTGAAACAGATATTGAATCAATTCCTATGCATCTTATATTCTCAAATTCTGAGCGTATGTAATCTGCTGTTTCTGGTAGTATCCCTGGATTTTCAAGTCTATAAATTTCTTTATTTCTGTATTTCCAAAAACCTGTTCTTAGAAATAAGATGTCACAGTTTCCCAATTCTTTTTCAAAACCAGTTAAATCTTTAATGTTTATCATTTCTTTAGGAGATTTTGGACAATCAATAACTAGTGGAGAACTAAATATCAAATCATCAATGTTATAATCAGCAATACTTCTACCCTCATTCCAAAAATGTTTAGGTGTATCTACATGTGTTCCTGAGTGATTATGAAATTTTAATATCGAAGTATTGCATGAATCGCCTTTCATTATATTTTTGTCAGGAATTATCTCCATCGGTGGGTTATATCCATAACTGGGTGTATTTTTTGATAATGCATAAGATAATAAAATATATTTTGTCACGATCTTTTCCTTGCCACTTCATTTTCTTAAGAATTCTTCCAATCTTTCGTCTGTAACAGGTAAGAAATAATCCTCCATATATTTTCGAGCTAATATTTGTTGCTTCTTGAATTCCAAGTCACTCATAGTGTAAATCTCGTTTACCGCTTTTAGCAGCTCTTTTTCAAGGCCTATACGCCACTTAAGATGATTACATTCGAATAAAGGATCGCAGTCATAAATCTCATCAATATCAACATAAATTACAGGGATTCCAACCATTACGGCTTCTAAACATAAACTGGTAAGTGTATATATTAAAATATCTGAAGTTTTTAATTCCTGCTCAACGTTAGATTTTTTAGATATTATGAAATTGCTATTTAATTTATCATCTAATTTTTCTTTTATTTTTTCAAATGATATTAAAGGGTGCGGTCTAAAAATTATTGTGTAGTGGCTTTTCTTTAAAGTTCTGCAGATAAATTCGATAACTTTTGTCGACTCGTTTATAGATGCAGAGGTAGCAACCAAAATATTGTGTTTTTTAGTTCTTTCAAAAATGTCAGTTTTGTAGATGTATTCATATCGTAACGCACATCCTTCCTTTACAATACTCTCCTCATAATTACAATATTTCACTAATATTTTCTGAGATACTTTTCCGACAGATATTATTTTATTAGGATATGGAACAATACTTCTTTCTTTTTCACTATTGAAATAATTAAAAAGACGCTTTGTAATATTTGAATGCTGATAGCCTATAGTAAAAGTATCCTTGGAGTATTTTTTTAATCCTAAAATAATCATTTTCTCCCAAGAGTGATTTTCAAAGGTATATGTGAAAAAATCACACTGTACCTGTTTAGATAGATTTTTTGCAATAAAATAATAAAGGAGGTTATTTCTGATCTCACCCTCAAATAGATTAGATTTAAGTTCGTTTTGAATCAACCTATGTACGTTATATCCAAAAAATTTCGTATCATCAGAATGAATGTCAATTTTTTTTAATGATAATAAAAGTGCCCTTATATAATCTAAATAATATAAGAAATATTCTTGCGGTATAATTAATTTATTCGAAACATTATTTTTTATTTTTTGTAAATTCTCATTAAAATCAGAAAGTATTTCCACTAAAATTATAATATTTTTCTTCTTTTGAATATATTCGTCTAGCTTACCAAAATATGTGTCATAAAATTTATTTTCCGAATTAAATGATCTATTATCAATCCAGGTTCTAAGAACATAATAATATTTTTTGCAATTCAATTTTCCAATAATTGTTTCCCGTAAATTCCTACTAATTAAATATTTCCTACGCCAACCGGATACTAAAAAACGCGACGTGCTAGAAATTAATGTAATAATCTGTAAGAAAAACTTACTTTTTGTTCTAAATTTCCATCCATATAGATTCACTTTAATGTTATTCTCGTTGCAATATGCCCGTATTTGATCAATCAAACTCATATCATTAGTCAAGACGATGATTTTTTCTTGGCTGTTTTTCTCAGCAGCCTCTATGAATTGTAAAAATCTGCAAATATTTCTAAATAAACCTGATACAAATTGATTTTTTGAAGAAATGGATCCTGCCCACCATAATAAAGAAGCATATTTTTTATTTAGAACACCTATAAAATCAATATATTCTTCCCTCAATTTCTCTTTATTAAAAGGCTTCTGCTTTAATAAAATAATATTTTTAAATTCTAAATTTGGGATATCATTATGCTCTGAAAGATTTAACAAAAAATATTTCTCTTTGTTTTTTTTCAAAAATGCGAGTAGTCGACCTGGATGTATGCAATAGATTTGCTGAGAAGTATTTTGATTCAACATTCCACCGTCATTTCCTTATTTGTTCCAAACGAATATAACAATCATCTAACTGAACCAATCTAGATAACCTACATATTTCATAGATCATCACATCATTAGCTGAATTCCAAGGATATTCCGAAAATCTATTTACCGGCTCGTGCGTTTCCTTTTGAAAAATATCCGGGCTCCCAGGTATTTTTTCTACTCTATTCTTGGTCAAAAAATATCCTTTGTTTTTACAGCATTTTTGTATTAAATTAAAATAAATTTTAATTTGTTCTCGTGTCATTTCCTGAAACGAACTTATGTTGACTATTAAATCAATTGAATTTTCTTTTATCTTTTCTATCTGATCTGGAGTCAAAAAAATAAAGTCATAGGATTCTTGATCGTACGACTCAGATTCATGAGGCATGAGTATTTTTGCATCAGGAAATAAATCTGTGATAAATGGAATCGATAAACATAGCGTTTCAGGTAAATCAACTATTATTATGTGCGGCTTAAAAGAATGATACATTAAAGAAGCGAAGTTCCCGTTACCAGCACCTATCTCAAGAACCGTGTTGATTTTTTTCGTGTCTAGAAAGTAGTTCATTATATTGTATAAATAGTATGCTTCTATCATTTGCGGATTTAAATCATATTTATCTTTTGCAAAAAACCTTTGTTGCATTTCCGACATCGATGAAATTGTTCTAGGTTTTTCTCTTAATTTCTTGAAATTAATTCTATATGGCGCCAAATCCAGATCAGCAATTGGATCGTTTTGCATAACTGTATCAAAAGCATCAGAATAATTTAGCAAATTTATTGCAGATTTTTTTCTTTTATTTTTTCGTTTCATATATGTTATTAACTTATCAGGTTTTCTCGCTAATTTGACTAAATTGTTGGTAATTTTTAGCTGCTGACCTTTTTTTTGGGGTATGTAGCAACCAGAAGAACCATCCAGAGTGATTTGGTTCTCAGTTATATCTACCTTTATAAGTTTTGACTGGTATTTCCAATATTCAGATTTAGAAAATTTTGGTATTTCAAATTCATCTATTTTAGATACATATGTTGAAAATCTCTTAACAAATTCCATCGGTAAAGTAAACTTATACATACTTCAATCCTTCTTGGCTATCGGAAATATTTTTCATTAATTTTTCTACTCATTATCCATTTTTTTATTTCTTTAAGATTGGAAAATTGCGGTATGTCAAGATTATCAAAACTTTCAATATTTCTTCTTCCAATAAAAAATACACCTGTTTTTTTTGCGATGTTGTAATCCTCCATCATATCTCCAATATAAATCGCTTCATTTGGTTTGGCGTGTTCATTTTCAATAGCTTTGTTAATAAAATCAACTTTATTCCCTGGTGGGCATCCAAAAATTTGTTTGAAATATTTTTTCATTTTTCTTTTGACTATTATTCTTTCCAGTTCCTGCTGAGGAGTATTAGATGCAAGATAAATTGGATAAATTTTTGAGAAGTATTCTAAAAATTCTTCTGCACCTTCGACCGATGGACATTCTGCAACCTTTTGGAATACTATTTCTGAGAATCTTCTTCCTAAATCTCTCTCGACCTTAGAAGTGTACTCTTTTCCCAAAATATTTTCGTAGATATACTTAAATTTGGCATATCGAGAAAATGCGTGATTTTTAATGTGATATTGAACAATTTCATCAACCTTGTCTTTATATCCTTGAAATAACTCTCTAAAAGCCTCTGTTTTTATATCAACAGATTCTACGAGAACCCCATCAAAGTCTAGGATAAGAAGTTTAATCATAGAGTCACCAAAGTACAATATATCTATTCATTTAGAAGATGGAATTTCACATATGTACTAATCATATGATCTAGAGCAAGATGAATATCTTCCACTGGCCCATATTCGCCTTTTGTTGTTTTAACATGAATAATATATTTGCAAATATTTTTTATCTTGCCGCCATCAAAACCCACCAATCCGATTGATATTCCGCCATTATTATTAGCATATTCAAGTGCTTTAATCACATTTTGTGAATTTCCACTGGCAGATATTCCGATAACGACATCACCAGGATTAAATAAATTTTTTAACTGGCCGACAAATATATTTTTATACCCTTCATCATTGGCTAAGGCAGTAATGTAAGAAACGTTATCTGTTAGACTTAATGTTCTGAACGTTTTTTTCCCAGGTACTATTGTTCCAAAACTCAAATCTTCGGCAAAATGAGAACAGGTAGCGGCACTTCCCCCATTTCCAACAAAAATTATTGTATTTCCATTTTCTCGTGCATTTAACAATACTTCAAATACTTGGTTGATTGCTTGAAAATCAAGATTCACTAAAAGCTCTGATACATGTTTTGCATATTCTTTGCAATAACTAACTACAGATGGGTTCTGCTTAAACATTTTCTCAAATACATTCATTTTCATTTCCTCCAAAGTGTAATGATGAATAAGTTCAAATTTAATTATTTAGAACTTCTAAGAGATTTTTTACTGATTGTATCTCCATATCGAGTCGAGATTCTTTTGCGTAAGAACCAATATGGGAAGTAAGTACAATATTGTCAAGTGTCGTCAACGGTCCCGAATAAGGTTCTTTATTGAATACATCCAATGCCACACCTGATAAATGATTATTTTTTAAAGCATTATATAATGCCTCTTCATCTACAACATTACCTCTCGAGAGATTTATTAAAAACGATCCCTGTTTCATCATATCTATTTCATTTTTACCAATGAGTGGCTTATTCTCAGATGGATATGAAATATGTATACATACAATATCATTTTGCATTAAGAGTTCTTCCAATGTAAGTAATGATATTTTTTTCAGTTTGCACCAACGTCGGTCAGGATTAATATCGTTTCCCGTAACCTTTGCTCCAAGTACTAATAAAAGCTCTGCCACCGTTCTACCTATGCGTCCTAATCCAATAATACCAATTTTTTTGTCTTTTAATAAAGATCCCATTTCTTTATTCCAAATCCCATTTCTAATTAATCTATCGCGATACGAAATTTTTCTTAAAATATCGAACATTAATCCAATAGTTAATTCAGCGACTGCTCTCGTTGGTCCATCTGGAGTACTCTTTACAACAATGCCAAGTTCTTGAGCGCATTTTAAATCAATATTATCAATTCCAACACCTACTCTACTAATGCAGCGTAATGAAGATAAAGATTTCAAAACCTTTGCGTTCAATGGTTCAACTCCTGCAATGATGCCGATGCAATCTTTACCCAATTGAATTACTTCATCGGATGTCATTTTTCTACCAAAAGGATTGATAACAATGTCGTAATTTTCTTTTTTTAGTATTTTCAAAGGACTATTACCACATTTACCAAAAGATGAAGGAGTGACCAAAATTTTTTCCGCCATTTTAACCGACCCCCATGATTTCTTATTTTATCTGATATTTTCATTTTCTAAAATTAGTATTATATCTTTTACAAAGTAGATCGTTATGCATAATTTTTTCAACTTTTTTTAAATCTTCAGCTCTGTCAACACCATATGTGGTATAATTTGAAATCATCGTTTTTATTTTATAGCCATGTTCTAACAATCTTAGCATATCTACAGATTCAGCAATCTCTAAAGGAGTTGGTTTTAATTTTGCAAAAGTTAATAATATATCCTTTTTAAAAGCAATGACGCCGAGTTGTTTAAACTTATCAAAATTTGTCCCTGTTTTCCATTTTGCCGGAATGGGTGATCTTGAAAAATATAGTACGCAACCTTCCCGGTCTACAACGGTTTTTACTACATTTGGATCTTCAAATTCCTCGTCACTATTGATGGGTGAAATTAAATTGATACATTGATGATTTTTGTCACTCAGAAACTTTTTGACAAGGTCTTCTATCATATCTGGTACAATTAGCGGCTCATCGCCTTGGATGTTGACAACAATATCGGCGTCTAATTTTTCAGCAGCTTCCGCGATTCTATCAGTACATCTTTCATGTTTATTCGATGTCATACAAGCTCGACCGCCGTAAGATATCACAGTCGAATAAATCTCTTGATCGCACGTTGCGACTGATACATAATCCAACATCTTGCACAATGAGACTCGACGACGCACATGCTCTATCATCGGAAGACCACAAATTTTTGCCAATGGTTTACCTGGGAAACGTGTTGATGCCATTCTTGCAGGAATTATTGCTGCGATTTTCGCCATTTTCAAACCTTCAGATTTTTACAATATTATACTAAGTTTATTTCTTTTGAGCAGCTATTCGAAGATGAGAACTAAGGTTGAATCTCTGTAGAAAATCCTGAAATTCTCGATGGGCATTTTCATCTCGTTTTTCGATAAGATAAGAAATAAAACGAGGAAGTTTCAAATCAGAATAGGTTTTCATCGCGTTTTTAACAATTTCCAGATCTAGTTGTCCAGGGGTACTCAATTCAATGATTTCAAAGCCATTTTTTTCAAGCAACTTTGTTATTCCTTCTATAGAGAACAAGTTTATATGATCTAACGGGAAAATACTCTTTGATCTATCCCATAATATTTGTAGGTCAAAACCACTTATGGCAGATGCCGTTAAAAACAGTAAACCATCGTCTACGAGCATCGATCTTGCATTTTTTATAAACTGTTCTGGATTAGACATCCTATCAATGACTTCGAGGGCGCTTATAGCGTTAGCAGACGCAAATTCTTTCGAATAAACTTCAATTTTTTTATTAACAACTTCTAATCCCTCTTCTCTTTTCGGGAGCCTATTGGCATCAATTAAAGGATCTAAAATAATATTATTTTCAAATAGATCGAGATTTCTTATCTCTTCGATAAACTCAACGTATTTAGATTTTACATCTATGAACCATTCTGGTTTATTGAAATAGTTTTCTGTCACATTAACAACCCATAAAGCTCTAGGCCTGAACATAATCCTTTTACGATCAAAAACAGTCTCCTTGTAAAAATGTTCTTTCCAGAAAGACATTGCTTTGGATGATTTATGGTAATCCTGTATGTTTTCGTCAGAAGGTCTTGGTGTAACAAACAAGGTTTTACAGTTTTTGCACTCTGCGTACTCCATGCCAAATTTGTTAAACATTATCTCTTTTTTTTGAGAATCACAAGCCGGGCAATTGATATCAAAAAGATCCCATTTTTTTAGAAGGGAGCCCAGTTCTTTCTCAGTTATTTCAAGATATTTATCAAAAAGTTCTGGAGGATGAATTTCAAACTCTTTAAAGTCATCAGAGATTACAACCCTTTTCATATTAATCTATCCGCTCCTTTTTCTATTAATCCATTTTTTATCTTCAGTATAAATCCTATATACCATTTCCATTACTTTTAACGCATCTGTAGAAGTACCATTAACAATCGGTTTATCATTAAGGATGCAATCCGTAAATTCATCTATTTCCCTCCTCCAGGAATTATCCTCACCGAAGTATATTACCTCTTCCCGCGGGTTACCCATGGCAAAAGCCTCATCCTCAAATTGCCTCCTTGCGATTATGATATTTTCCTGTCCATAACTTCTCGTTGAAGATAGAATTCCAGTAACTATTGCATATCCATCTTCCATGAATACTTCTAACCTAAACATGTGTTTCCATTGAACCGCCGAGGAATGTATCATCGCAGTCTGATTCTTTTTGTTCCTTAAAATTGCAAACACATTATCCTCTAGGTCGATATTCCAATAGGAGTTTGTAACAAAACTTTTAACTTCGTCGAAATCACCACAGAAATATCTGAATAAATCCAACATATGGATACCTTGATCCAGTAGTATACCACCACCAGCTATATCCTTAACACTCCTCCATTGTTTTTCAAAGTCAGCTCCTCCAGATTTACCATATATTCCTCTGATCCATAGAATATTGCCAAGTCTGCCACTATCTACTATTGATTTCGCCTCCATTATGCCATCATGATAACGATGGTTAAAACCGAATTTAACTTTCAAACCTTTATTTTTCTTTTCTGCAGCTATTATTTTCTTTACATCATCTACAGTACGACCTGGTGGTTTCTCGCAGAACGCATGTTTTTTCTTGTTTAGTGCTGCAACAACGATCTCTGGAGTGAACTTGTTAGGTGTACATACGAACACGGCATCAACATCTGTTTTTAGGAGAGATTCATAATCTTTAAAATATCGGCACTTTATTTCATCTTTGTCAGGTTCAACAATATCACAAATCGCTTCCAAGGATAATTTTGGATTTTTATCTATTATTTCTCTCCTGATTTTTCCTACTTTGCCGTATCCGATTATCCCTACCTTTATTTTATCCATGTCTCACCTTATGATGAAATCCTAATGAATTTCTATAGGTTATAGTTTTGCGATAACCCACATATGTGAACTCAAATTATTTTTTGAAATAAAATCTTGTAAATTCTTTCTAAAAGCATCATCTGAACAATTAATAATATAATCACACAGATGATCATCAAACGAAATATTCATGTTTCTAACTATGTCCACATCTAATTCTCCAGGAGTAAACGCTTTTACAACACTGAAACCATTTTTTTCAAGTATAAGTTTCAATGATTCTAAGTTAAAGAAATTTATATGTTGGGGCGGGCTAATACTTTTAGATTTTTTCCATAGTATTAATAAATCGAAACCTAGAATATTTAAAGTAGTTATGAGCAAATAATCACCTTTATTCATCACATTTTTTACGGATGTTAAGAATTTCACAGGATCATATAGGTGCTCCCATAATTCAAAGGCGCAAAATAATTTTTTCCGGTCAACGATTCCTTTAAAATCATCTTTTGTTATATTTTCAATAAATTTTTTAATAACTCTAATTTTTTTTAACTCTAAAGAATTAAAAAATACCTGGGACGGTTCAATTGCAATTATGTTGTTAAAATACGTACTTTTTTTAGCTAATTCGCAGAAAGTTCCGTAGCCAGCACCGACATCTATCAGTACCTCAATTTTTTCGTTTAATTCATTTTTAAATATATCTTCTATTTTTTTTAATCTAGGTTTATATATTCCATCCACTCTATTTTTTTCTGTTTTTTTGTAAAAATCAGTTGCCCAATATTTAACGGATTTTCCATCCGTATAAAAACTAACAAAATTCTTTTCTGGGGGGCGCGGGCTTGCATAGATCGTTCTGCATTCTGCGCACCAGTTATAGACAAAACCCTTTTTTGTAAATTTTTCTTTAATTTTATCACTTTTACAAGCAGGGCAGTTAATTTTTTTACCTGCGCCACTATTGGGAAAAAAAGTTTTAATATCTTCTTCCAGATAATTTAAAAATTTTTCAAATACTGCTTGTGGTCGTATTTCTCTTTCTTTCAAACCTATAACCTCTTTTTTATCTCAGTCATAATATTTGATGAAGCATTTCCTAAAAATAAAAAATCTGTGCCTATAGCAACAAATTTGTATCCCATTTTTATTTTTTCTAGAACCAATTTCGATTTAGGTTCCACCACATGTATGCCTGCTATTTTTCCATATTTTTTTGCGGATTTCAATACCTTTTTTTCTGCATCTAACACTCTTATGTTATTCAACTCTCCCGGTCTATTCAATGATGCAGATAAATCATAAGGTCCTATTATGTATCCATCTATTTCTTTAATTGAAAATATTTCATCAATATTTTTCACTGCATCTATATGTTCAATTTGAACGATTATAACCGAATCTTTATTTATCCATGATTTATATTCTTCAAAAGTTGTTCCATATCCTTGAGCTCTTGCAAGGCCAACACTTCTTGTACCGACCGGCGGATATTTAACCGCTTTAACTGATCTTATCGCATCTTCTTTGTTATTGACCATCGGGACAATAACGCCGTATGCACCTGCATCCATTACTCGTTTTATCAAACTGGCATCATTTGCAGTCAATCGGACCAAAGGTGTTATCCCTTTCAAATCAATTATTTGGATCAATTCCTGCGTTTTCTGAATATCAATTGCACTATGTTCTAAATCGATGACCAACCAGTCAAATTTTGCTTGTGCCATAATCTCCGGAATTGATGTATGGCCCAACGTTATCCAACTCCCAAAAGATAATTTATTTTTTCTAATCATGTTTTTTAGATCTTTATTCATAGATTCACTTCCAACATAACAACTTCTTTTTAAAGAAGTTTTTAGTCCCATTTTAATATATTCATTTTAAACAATTAATGAAAAACAGCTAAAAATTACATCTCTTTCAAATTTACAATCTTAAAAATTGTTTGCAAAGATCGTTCTAAGCTTTTTCCATCATGCTGATATGTTCCATATTTTTTTAAAAATTCGTTATCATCTAAGTTTTTGTCAATGTTTATAAAACCAGTAGATAAAGAACCATTTAAAATATTAAGAAAGTCGGTTAATACATTCGAACAATAAATGCGTCGATCTAATAATTTTCTTGCATCATCATCAATATTTAGATGCCCAAAATAAGCAAAAATTGGCTTGTTGGTGGTCAAAGATTGTAACAGACTTGTAGTGGGAAAATCAATAACAATTGCATCAGCTGGAGTCAATAAATCTGTAAAATTATATTCATTTCTAACGAAAAAAAAGTTTTTATATTTTCTATCTTCAACATATGCACGAACCGGTGGTTCCCTAAATTGTAAGTTGGGGTGCATTTTTATGATAAAATTATAATTGTCAAATTTACTAAATTTTTCAATAATTTTTTGCTGTGTTAACCAAAATAAATTATCCGAAAATGGCTGGCTATTCCAAACATAAAAATAATTCTGATAAAAATTTGTTGTCACATACAAAATATTTTTTTTGTTTAAATCTAATTTTAATGCCCTCTCCATATTTTCTCTTTTTCTGTCTCTCTTTCCGTACAGATGGTCTAAAGCAGATGAACCAATGGGGATAATTTGTTTGTTAAGTTTCTTTGCAGCATCTCTATATCTATCAGCAATTCCCTCACCAAAGCTGAAGAGAATATCAGCAGGAATGATATCGTTATAAATTTGAATTGGTGAATCGAAATATCCATAGGCACCATGTTGCCACAGGATTACAGGGACATCCAAATTTTTAGCAGCTTGAGATACTGTTTTAGATACACAAGATGAAAAACTCGAACCAAGAACAACTCTTATTCTTTGTTTTTTGATTAAATTATTAGTATCTTTATATGTTTGCAAACACACTTGCATAAGTTTTTCAATCAAAAATTCAAATCGTTTTTCAACTACCGGAAAAAAATCAATATCATTCAATTTGAATAATTCGCGTAATTTCTTGCTATCGGATATATGTTGACATAGCTCTCCGATTATTTTTGAATCTGTTGCAGTTAAAAAGGAATTTATCCTGTCGGCTATGTCATCTTTGATTTTATAGATTGGTGAAATGCCTTCTTTGTCTAATCTGCCTTCATTCCAGTTGTAACCACCAAGAAAAAGTAACGCAGAGATGGTATCGGGTGTTTTCGAATCATTCTTTAATAAAAAAAATTTTTTCCAATTCTTTCCCTTTATTGCGATTGCCAAGTTATATGCTTTGGGATGTGACTCCAACCATTTAATAATAATTTTTTTAACAGTTACTGAAGGTTGGATATAATGTTTATCTTGGGACAATGTGAGTAATTTTTCCAAATGATATGTTCCCTCATATAGCTTTATGAGTTGAGAGTATATTGATTCTCGATTATTGAACAAAAGAGGTGGCTGTTCAGAGAAAACAGATGTTTGACCGGAGTATATTTTTGTATCATAAAAATAGATGTAATCTGGTTTCTCTCTATCAAATATTTTCGACAATTGAAATAGACGGAGACTACAAGCGTCATAAATAATCTTAAGTGAATAAAAATTAAAGAATGCAGGTTTAATTTGTAATTCTTGTAATGTATGATTTTTTTCATGTATCTTTTTGTCTATAATACTACAAATTTTCTCTACTTTTTTGTAATTATTTATTCCCAGTTCATAGAGTTCTTCAGGACGATAGTACTCTTCAGGGATGTGATAAGGCGTTTTCTGTTTATCAAGTTCATACATTGCAAATGGTGACAGTGCAATTATTTTTTTATTTTCATCTAACTCATCGTACCATTTTACACAATGTTGAACATGGTCTTCATTTTCTACAAAAACTAGATTTTCAGTCATAATGCCATATCATTTTGTTTTACGTTTTTAATCGTTCTTACGGATGTTTGCAAGAATTATTAAGTCACTAAGCTCCCTTACGCACCCATCTCCGCCATTCTTTTGGCAAATG
>Ga0315291_10002994_pt1 | contig 21888 bp, 16 predicted proteins | sample YL17G12_20_MG_FD_203070 | JGI IMG/M metagenome (GOLD analysis project Ga0315291, IMG submission 203070) | Sediment microbial communities from Yellowstone Lake, YNP, Wyoming, USA - YL17G12_20 | ecosystem: Environmental > Aquatic > Freshwater > Lake > Sediment | place: USA: Wyoming | collected... | reverse complement strand
TCCATAAAGATAGTTTGAGTTAAAGCGTATCGAAATGAGGTCTTTCCATCTGGATTTAATGTCCATACCATCACCTCCCTTAAGTTGAGAATATTGAAACAATGATAGTACCGGGGACTATTAAAAATGAACGATACCCTTCACTATATTTATACCACATTTTAACCAGCAGAAGGACTCGAAATAGTCAGTTATATAGATGTAGAGTCAATCCACAAGTAGTACGGTAGACGGACTGTTAAAATATACAGGGAATTATACTGTGAGGTGGGGCAGGGGGTGCAAATCAATCAACCAAAAACTTTGGTCTGGAATCAATCAATATTACCTGTACTGCGACCCTAAGGTCAGGACACTTTACAACTCTTGCTTGACATCCATCTTATATTTCATAGAATAAACAGATGGAATTTATCGCTGATTTACATATTCATTCTAAATTTTCTCGCGCGACGAGTGGCGACATGGTGATCCCCAAAATCGCTGAGGCGGCAGAACTTAAAGGAATTTCTTTAATGGGCACCGGCGATTTTACACACCCCCAATGGTTAGAAATGTTAAGAAACGATTTAACCGAACAAGGCAATGGAGTTTTTAAATATCAAAACGTTTACTTTATTCTGACTGCAGAAGTTAACAGTATCTATTCTAAGAATGGAAAATTAAGACGAATTCACAATGTCATTTTTACACCGAGTTTTGATGATGCGGAAAAGATTAATAAGTTCTTAGCAAAATACGGCAACTTGAGGTCGGATGGCAGACCGACATTTGGTTTAGATTCAAAAGTAATGCTTGAGAAGATATTGGAAATTAGCCCGGAAAGTTTTTTAGTGCCATCTCATATCTGGACTCCCTGGTTTTCCTTATTCGGTTCTAAATCAGGATTTAATGCAATCGAAGAATGTTTTGAAGAACTGAGCAAAGAGGTTTTCGCTTTAGAAACAGGACTTTCTTCGGACCCGAAAATGAACTGGACACTTTCAGCTTTAGACCGGTGCACCTTGATTTCTAACTCGGACGCCCATTCGCCATCACGATTAGGCCGCGAAGCAAATGTTTTTAATTGTGGGGTTTCATACCACGAAATAAAAGAGGTGCTGAAGACAAAAGATAAGACCAGATTCTTATCCACCATCGAATTTTTCCCGGAAGAGGGTAAATATCATTACGACGGTCACCGAAATTGCAACACGGTGATGAGCCCACAGGAATCGATAGCTAACGATGATATTTGTCCGGTATGCGGTAAACAATTAACGATTGGCGTTGCGCATCGCGTGCGGTTTTTAGCGGATCGGGAGGAAGGTTTTGTCCCAGACAATGCAATTCCTTATAAAAACTTAGTGCCGTTAGAAGAAATTATTGCCGAGGTATTAGATATTGGACGTGATAGTATCGCAGTGAAAAACCAATACCTGAAACTGGTGAAAGCCCTTAATGGCGAATTTAATGTGCTAATGACCGTCCCAATTGAGGATATTAAATTAAATAGCGATGAAAGGATTGCACAGGCGATTGAATTAATGCGAGCAGGTAAAGTAATTATCACGCCAGGTTACGATGGTGTGTTTGGGAAAGTAAGTATCTTTTTCTCAGAGAAAAAGGTTCAATCGGCACCGGTTGATACCGGTACAAATCAAATGCAGTTATTTTAAATATGAAACAACTATGGGCGCCCTGGCGCGCGGAATATATTAATATGTGCAATGAAGAGAAGAGTAAAAAGCAGAAAGCGAAATGCTTTTTATGTTTGAAGAAGCCGAAATTTGATTATAATAACTTAATATTATACCGAGGGAAAAAGTCATTTATAATTATGAACCGATACCCGTATAATGCCGGTCATTTGATGATCGCTCCGTATCGGCATATTGGCGAAGTTGAAAAATGCAATTTAAAGGAATATAATGAAATGTTCGGTCTAATGCAAAAGAGTATTAGAGTTTTGAAAACGACGATGAAACCGGATGGTTTTAACGTTGGTATCAATCTTGGATATGTTGCCGGGGCGGGAGTACCAGGTCACCTGCATATCCATGTAATTCCGAGATGGTTAGGAGATACGAATTTTATGCCGATAATCGGAGACACCAAAATTATTAACGAAGAGCTACATAAGATGTATATTAGCCTTAAAAAGTCGTTTAGAGACAATGGTTAAAATAAAAGCAGTAATATTTGATTTAGATAATACATTAGTTGATTTCATGAAAATGAAAAAGGTGGCGATTGATGCGGCAGTTGATGCAATGATTGATGCCGGCTTACCGATGAAGAAAAAGGAAGCCCGGGACAAAATTTTCCGAGTTTACAAAGAAAAAGGGATTGAATATCAACAAGTATTCGATTCATTTTTGATACAAGCATTTGGTAAAATTGATCCTAAAATTCTTGCCGCAGGAGTAATTTCCTATCGCAGAGCGCGCGAGAGTGCTTTGGTTTCTTATCCGAGAGTCACAATCACGCTTTTGGAACTTTTAAAACGGGGACTGAAATTAGCGGTAGTTTCGGATGCACCCAGGCTACAGGCTTGGCTTCGGCTTTGTGGATTGAATATTCATAATTATTTCGACGTGGTTGTTACTTTCGAAGATACAAATAAACGTAAACCCGATTCGGAACCGTTTAGAAAAACTTTAGAGTTACTACAATTAAAACCTAGAGAGGTTATTATGGTTGGTGATTGGCCTGAGCGTGACATTGTTGGCGCAAGACCGCTCGGCATGAAAACGGTTTTTGCTCGATATGGCGATACATTCGGCACGAAAAATTCCGGGGCAGATTGGGATATCGACGATATTTATGAGTTGGTTGATATCATCGACCAAGAAAATCTAAAATAGAGAATATGGCAATCTTCGGAGTGGGAATTGATTTAGTCGAAGTAGCAAGAGTTAGAGAGGCAATGGAACGGTTCGGCGACAGATTTAAAAATAGAATCTATGCGTTGACCGAACAAAGGTTCTGTGAATCTCAAAAAGGGAAATATTTATCATATGCAGCGCGGTTTGCGGCAAAAGAAGCATTTTCAAAAGCGCTCGGCACCGGTCTAAGAGGGAAGATTTCCTGGCGAGACGTTGTCGTGATTGATAATGAGAAAAGTCCGCCTAAATTACGAATCGAAGGCAAAGCAAAACAAATTTTAGACAATAGAAATGTATATTTAAGTATTACTCATACACAGAATTATGCTTCGGTCGTTGTTATTATTGAGGAAAATAATAAATGCTAAACGACCCCCGCCAATGCATTTTTTCCCCTTTTATTTTAATAGGTGTATCATTATTCTGCATTTTCACGAGTTGTTATAAATCAAAGCTGATAACCGATGATATAATAGCACCGAATTGGCAGGACAGTGAGCACCTTAATTATGGAGTTAGTTTAAATGATACGTTAATTCGGGAAGTGCAGTATACGATTTATTTCGATGTCGATGCCGATATCCCTGTTTATATTCTGGAAATTATTACTAATTCAGAAGAGGCAGAAAGTTTTATGCGGGATTCTTCAGTTGTTTGTTTTCGACGCGATGATTTTACACCAATATGGGCGTGGCGAAAAGTCGAATCGGATCTAGGTTATACGGTCGTTGCGACACGCTATACTAACTCACGGGCTGAAATTTGGCGCGAGACAATTGACGGAACCGAGTCCGGGCAAATTAATTATAATTACCCTTGTTTTGATAATGAAATGGTTTTGACTTTACTTCGCGGGTTAAGGTTCAATGCTTCCAAAAAATATTTATTTAATGTGGTTATTCCATTCACTTCAGAAAAAATTACTAATATAATAAGATACCGCGGTAAGTCAACTGTAAATACGCCGGCCGGTTCTTTTGAATGCAGTAAACTAATGTTAAACTATCGGAATCGTGTATTTTTTGTTTACTTAGAAAATCAAGACCCACGACGGCTAGTAAAGTTTCAAGAGAAAAATTCTAATGTTGCAATGGTGCTCTTATCTTATGATTAAATTACTGTTGGCGAGGATCGGTTTTGATATCTTTTTAATAAATCATTAATTTTTTCAATCAATACTTTTGCGTCGAATGGTTTTTGAATGTAAGCATCGCCACCCATTTCTTTTGCCAATGCTTTTGATTCCAACCCGCTCCGAGCAGTAAAAATTATTACTGGGACATCTTTGTATTGGTCATAATTTTTAAGTAGCCCGCATAGTTTAAAACCATCAATTTTAGGTAGCATTACATCAAGGATAATTAAGTCGGGTTTTGTCTTTTGTATTACGCTAAACATCTTTACGCCATCATGTACCGCAGTGACATTAAAATTTTCTTGTTCTAAACGCAGTTTCACTAATTCGGAAAGATTTACATCATCTTCGACTAACAAAATGGTTTTCTTTCTTGTCATCGATTACTCGTCGATTGCTAAGTTTTTATTGGAATTACAAAATGAAAAGAAGCACCCTTGCCCATTTCACTGGTTGCCCATATTTTCCCCTGATGTAATTCAATAATATCTTTTGCAATTGTTAGACCGAGACCAATACCTCGTGTTTTATTTGGTGTCCGAAGACGTTCAAACTTTATAAAAACGCGATCTAAATCCTTTTTAGGAATTCCTGGTCCGGTATCAGATATTGTGAACATAAGATAATTAAATTTTGGATTAATATGATAGTTACGTTTTAACGAAGCATGGGGTTTTAATGTTTTGGTTTGAATAGTAACTGTGTTATTTTCAGGTGTGAACTTTAAGGCATTATCAATAAGATTAGCAATCGCTTCGAAAATTCGGTCTCGGTCGGCGAGGAGTGTTATATCTTTTACCGTGTAAATCTTTTTCACGCGCATTTTTTTCTTTTGTAACAAAATAGTCTGGCTTTCGATAACCTCATTTAATACTTCATGTATTTTTATTGGTTCAAGTAGTAATCGAACTTTACCCGCCTCGATTGATGCAAATTTTAAAAAATTATCAATCATTCGAGCAAGACGATTTATTTCATCTTGCGCAATCAATAAAATACGGTGCCTTTTTTTATCTATTTTGTCTTGACAAGCATCGACTAAAAGTGAAATTGCCTCTTTGATTGACGTTACCGGGGTCTTAAGTTCGTGAACAAATGTTGCAAGCAATTCAGTATTAGTTTCTTTGGTTTTTATTTTTTTTATGATTTTATTCATCTGATAAAATTCAACATTATATTTTACTCAATTATTATGGGGTGTCAAGAACTATATTGCAATTTTATATGGTTTACACTTGACTCAAGTAGATTTTGAAGTAAAATTTCATTTGTGATTAAACCGATATTTACAATATCCGGAATAAGGGGTATATTTGGTCAAGATTTAACACAAGAAATCGTAATAAAATATGCGCTTAGTTTCGGAAATTATGTCAAAGGAAGGAAAATAGCAATTGGAAGAGATACTCGATTGTCCGGGCCAGTATTATTTCATAGTGCGGTTACCGGTTTATTTCTGGCCGGTTGTAATGCCTATGATTTTGGAATATGCCCGACTCCAGCAGTTGCATTGATGGTGAAGAAACTTAATCTTGACGCGGGAATTCAGATAACGGCAAGTCATAACCCGGAGCAATGGAACGGTCTAAAATTTATTTCGTCGAAAGGAAGATTTTTCTTTGATGCTGAAATAAAGGAATTCAAAAAACAATTAAATAAAAAATTCACATTAAACATTGACCATATTAATGAGTCGAAAGTTGTAAAAACGAATATAATCGACGACTATTTGCACAATATCGTAAAGTCAAAATTTTTCAGGAAAATCCCTAACCAAAAGTTCCGAGTAGGCATTGATAGCTGTAATGGTGCAGCGGAGAATGCGGCAGTAAAATTAGTGAGCATCTTAGGGGCAATACCAATTACCCTGAAATCTTCTGATTATGGATTTCCCCGACCAGCGGAACCTAAAAGTGAAAACTTAAAGCGCTTATGCTCAGTAGTGAGAAAACAAAGATTGGACTTCGGTATTGCTTTTGACCCGGATGGTGATCGATTAGCTTGTGTCGACGAGTTAGGGGTCGCTTTATCGGAAGAAGCAACAATTCAGTTGGGATTATTGTTTGTCCTAAAACAAGAAAAAGGTCCGGTTGTGGTAAATAATTCAACAACAACGGCGGTTGACGATATATGCAGTGAATTTCGGGTTCCTTTATATCGTTCAAAAACCGGCGAAGCGAATGTTGTAGAAAAAATGCAGGAAGTAAAGGCACTAATTGGTGGAGAGGGAAATGGCGGAGTGATTTTTCCAGAAATTAATAATACAAGAGATGGATTGGTTGCAACTGCTATTTTAATGAAATTACTTTCGAGAGAAAGACAACGTCTTTCGGTCATCCGAAAAGAATTGCCGCAGTATTTTATGCAAAAAACTGCAACAAAAAATTATAACGAAAATTGGCAAAAAATAATCCGAACACATTTTGGAAACAATCGGTCGATAAAATTCAATGCACAGGATGGGTTAAAAGTAATTGGTGAAAATTATTGGGTTTTGATTAGACAATCAAACACTGAACCAATTTTGCGAATTATTGCCGAAAGTAAAAACTGCAAATTAACCAATAACTTAATAAAAGAAACAATTAAACAAATAAAAATTTAAATTATGTGTGGAATAATTGGATATCTTGGTAAAAAAGACATTAATGAAGTAATTATGAAAGGTTTAGAACGGTTAGAATATCGTGGATATGATTCATGTGGAATTTGCGTTATCGATAAAGAAAAGATCTCATATAAAAAAACTGAGGGACGTTTGCAAAAACTACACGCAATGCTAAAGGAATCTCCTTTAGTCGGCAAGGTAGGGATCGGACATACCAGGTGGGCAACTCATGGTGTTCCAAATGACATAAATGCACATCCCCAATTTGATTGCAAGCAGAGAATTGCAGTAGTCCATAATGGAATAATCGAGAATTATCAGTCGTTAAGACAATGGCTTATCAGTCGTGGTCATAAATTCGCTTCGGATACTGATACCGAAGTGATTCCGCACCTTATTGAAGAACATTATGAAGGTGATTTTCTTTTAGCAATTCAACACGCACTGAAATTATTAGAAGGAACATATGGCTTAGCAATTATTTCAAGTCTTGAACCAGACAAATTATTTGTAGTACGAAATGGTAGTCCCTTGATTTTAGGCATTTGTTCCGATGGAGAGTTCATCGTTGCTTCGGATGCTACTGCTATCATCGATTTGACAAGAAAAGTTACTTATCTTTCTGATGGCGAGATAGTAGTTTTGGAACGTGGGAATCATAAAATTACTAACTTAGCAAATGAGAAAATTGAAAAAGAAAGCGAAGAGGTTCTATTAGATTTAGCTGAGATTGAAAAGGGCGGATTTCCTCATTTTATGTTAAAAGAAATTTTTGAGCAGCCAGATACGATTACCGATGCATTGCGTGGCAGATTACTGGCGGAGCAGGGTCAGATTCGACTAGGGGGATTAGAAACAAAAATCAAGATGAAAGCAACCGAGATGAAAGCATCCGATTGTCTCAGCGATACTGAAAGAATTATTATTTCAGCCTGTGGAACATCCTGGCATGCAGCGTTAGTTGGTGAATATCTTTTAGAAGCATTAGCAAAGCTTCCGACCGAAGTAGAGTATGCTTCAGAATTGCGTTATCGGTCAATGCTGGCAGTGCCAAAAACAGCCATGTTTGTGATTAGCCAGTCAGGAGAAACAGCTGATACCTTGGCGGTCTTGAAAAAAGCCAAAGAAATGGCGATATCAGTTCTTGGGATAGTAAATGTCGTTGGTTCAACGATTGCCCGCGAGACGGATGCCGGCATCTATTTGCATGCCGGTTCGGAAATCGGAGTTGCGTCAACGAAGGCATTTACTTCACAGGTAGTCGTATTGACTTTACTAAGTTTATTTTTAGCTCAAAAACGAGAGACACTCAGTCAATCCGCTCGTCAGGAAATAATCAGTGCTTTAGAACAAATTCCCAATCAGGTTAAACAGATTTTAGCGAAACAGGATGACTTAAAAATTATTGCTGAGAAATATTACAAATTTAATAATTTTCTTTATTTAGGTCGTGGTGTTAATTTTCCGGTTGCGTTAGAAGGAGCATTAAAACTTAAAGAAATTTCCTATATTCATGCGGAAGGGTATCCAGCCGCAGAAATGAAACACGGCCCAATTGCATTGATTGATAAAAATATGCCGGTAGTTGTAATTGCAACGGATACGGATGATTTAATATATCAGAAAGTAGTTAGTAATATCGAAGAAGTTAGGGCGCGGGGTGGCAATATTATCGTAATCGCGACCGAAGGCAACTTAGAGATGAAGAGATTGGCGACAGAAGTTATTTATGTCCCTAAAACCAAGGGATACCTGACTCCACTTTTAAATGTAATTCCACTACAGTTGTTAGCTTATCATATTGCAGTCAAACGAGGTTGTGATATTGATAAACCACGACATTTAGCAAAGAGTGTAACTGTAGAATAGCAATCTTCTCAAATTAGGATTCTCATCAGAAGAAAATCTATCATGCAAATTTGTTGCTACCGAAGAAAAATAATTGCAATGCCAACCACTGCAATAAATGTACCAATTATTGATTGAATAGTTATTTTTTCTTTAAATATCCAATATGAAACAGGCAGCAATAAAACCGGTGGTAGCGCCATAATAGTTGAGGCAATACCGACGTGTGTCCACTTGATTGCATTCATTGACATCCAGATACCCAGAAAAGGACCACAGAATGCACCGGCTGCGATTATTAAGATAATTTTATTATTTATTACTTTCTTGATAGTTGTTTTTGCTTTTCCGGTTATTAATGTTATTAACCAAATTACTAAAGTAGCGATTGATACTCTAATGACAGTTGCAGATAAACCAGGAAAATTGTTAAATAACCCTTTTTTAGCAATAACTAACCCAATTGCCTGACCAACCGCGCCACCGACTCCACAAAGCGTACCAGTCACGAATTGCTTCTTACTAATTTTAATAGTTTCACGTTTTGTAAGAATAACCAATGTAATTCCACCGATTGTTAAGATAACACCAAATACTTCGATAATAGTTAAGGTTTCGGTGAGAAAAACCCACGCGATTATAATGCTGATTATTGGTACCAAGGTCATCAAAAGCATAGATAAATGTGGTCCGATAAGAACAAATGCTTGGAAAAGAGCAGAATCACCTAAGACAAGTCCGATAATTCCTGATAACCCGAGCCAAAACCAGTGGTTATATCCGGCGTTTATCGGTAGGAATTGGCCTTTAGTTATAAAGAGTGCGATTGAAAGATAAACAAGACCGATGACTAATCTGGTTCGATTAAGCACAGTCGACCCAACATATCTTCCACCCAGAGTAAAAAATATTGCAGAGAAAGACCATAAGAGAGCTGTAGCTAAAGCAGCGAATTCCCCAATCACACCGTTACCCTAAAAATACCAAAAATACACCTGCAATCGCAAGGATGATTGTTAGCGTTCGATGCAATGTTACCTTTTCCTTAAGAATTAATGCAGCGAAGAGAAAAACAAACACACTACTCGTCTGGTTTAATGCCGATGCAATTGAAGCGCTGGTATATTTCATGCCAGCCAGCCATATTATTACTGCTAAATAAGTTCCGACAATTGTGCCGCCAATAGAATAGCCCAATCCTTTCATTGTTGATAAAGACATGAATATTTGACGTCTCATCGGTAGGAATAGTGTCACAATTAACAAACTTAAAAACCCGCCAATCAGACGAATTTCAGTTGCCCATAATAAAGGTGTTGTGCTTAATAGCGGTTTTATCAGAATTATTCCAACTGCAGTCGCAGCATTCGACAAGGTTCCCCATAAAATTCCGAGCAAAATTGTACGACGAGTAATATGATCAATATGCTTTATACGCATTGTTAATAGAACGGCTAAGACAATTAATACTGCACCAAAAATCTGTAAGATAGCCAAACTTTCTTTGAGAAATATTACGGATAAAGTTATAATAAAAGGGCTATAAGTACAGGCAACAATCGCAATTAAACTCGCGCCGATTTTATTCAAACTCATGAAAAATAGCGTATCGGCAATCGCCATTCCTAATATACCACTGAGTAGAAAAATCAGGTATTTATTCAGCGGTACAGCAAGGATTAATGATTGATGAAATATTGCCATAGTCGGAAGGATAAGAATAATCGCGAGCAGATTTTTAAAGAGATTCAAGGCAATTGGATGAACGGTTTCACCGCTCTTTCTGAATAGAATAACCGCAAATGCCCAGATAATCGAACTGAGCAATGCTAACATTTGCCCTAAGTAAGGATATGTTGCATTCATAGAATTAAATCAATCCAGATATATATTTGGTTAGCTGGTAAAATTCATGGGTAGTGAAATTCTCAGCACGACAGTTTAAATCAAGATTGGTAATTTGAGAGAGCTTGTTCTTATTTATATTTAAAAACAATGACAGATTATTAGCAATGGTTTTGCGAGATTGTTTAAAAGATGCTTGAACAACACCGAAGAAATCGTCAAAATCAATATCGATAAATAGAGGCGATGACCGTTTTTTAATTATAATTGTGGTAGAAATAACCTTTGGCGATGGTCTAAATGCAGAAGCAGGAATAGATAACAACTTTTTTCGTTCAGTATAAAATTCGAATAGAACAGTAGTCGCACAATATCCGGTTTTTCCGGGTGATGCCAATAGTTTATAGGCGAATTCTCGCTGAGTGGTTAGAACAGCTATGCTCCATAAATTTATTTTATCTAATAATTTTAAAAGTATCTCAGAAGATATATAATAAGGTATATTGCCAATAATTTTAATGTTATTAAATTTTTGCCAATTTAGATTTAAAATATCCTCATGGATAATTTCAATATTGCGATATTGTTCAGTATTTTCATGTAATATTGGGATAAGTCGCTTATCAATTTCTACAGCATAAACCTTATGTGCTTTTTCGCATAGTCGGGTGGTAAGAACTCCTGTGCCAGCACCGATTTCTAAGACAGTGTCAGTATTTAATAATTCTAAAGCAGAAACTAACTTATCAGCAATTTTATTGGAAACAAGAAAAGATTGACCGAGAGATTTCTTTGGTTTAAATCCGGGAGGGATATGCATTATCTTTTAGCCACAGAGACACAGAGTGCACGGAGTTAAATTTTAAATAAAGTTTTAGTATTTCTGGCTGTGATTTCAGCAAGGTGCTCAGTTGTACAATTTCTAAGTTGTGCAATGGTTTGGGCAGTATATTTTACATAAGCGGGTTCATTTCGTTTTCCGCGCATCGGGACTGGTGCTAAATAGGGGGCATCGGTTTCAATTAATATTCTATCTTCCGGCATTTTCTTTGCGATTTCTTTTAGCTTTGGATTATCATAAGTAATCGAACCCGAAAATGAGATATAAAAACCTTGCGTGATTGCCCATTGAGCAAATGCATCATCGCCGGAATAACAGTGAAGTACCCCGGTAAAATATTTGTGTTCTAATAAAATCGCTTTTGATTCAAGATAGGCAGCGCGGATATGAATTATCATTGGCATTCCTAATTTCTGCGCTAAATCAATCTGCTTGTGAAACGCTCGCTCTTGACTGTCACGGTCAGAATAGTTGCGATAGAAATCCAGTCCAGTTTCGCCAATCGCCTTTACTTTCGTATCAGAAATCATCTTTTCTAAGCGTTCCATATCGCCATCGCGCATCCCCTTTGCATCATGGGGATGGATACCAATGCTGCAATAAACGTCTGGATATTTATTGGCAATCTTTATTGAAGCGAGCGAATCGTCAATATTAAGTCCAGCAGTTAAAAGATACTGAACATTGTTATCTTTTGCCCGTTTGATAACTTCATCCAAACTCGCAATATAAGCACGGTCGGTTAAGTGGCAATGGGAATCGAAAAGCGAAATCAAAATTCAAAACTCAAAATGCAAAATGAAAAACCAAAATGTAAAAAGAATTCTGATGCTCTTTGCATTTTTAATTACATTTTTAATTTTTGATATTTAATAGTTGATTTTATTATGATACTGAGCTGCCTAGTTTGATGTCTTTTTCCAAAGTAACTAGCGATATATCAACACCGTCAACTGCCGCTAAAAGCATTCCGAAGGATTCGACGCCGCGAATTTTGGCTTTCTGCAAGTTTGCAACAACAACAATATTTTTACCAACCAATGCTTCCGGAGTATACACCGTTCCGATACCGGCGACAATCTGACGCTTTTCGGTTCCTAAATCGATATCCATTCTGATAAGCTTATCCGTACCGGTGACTCTTTCGGCATTGATAATTTTAGCAACCTTGAATTCAATTTTCTTGAATTCATCAAATGTTATTTCCATTTGTTTCTCCTTTTCTGCTTCCTGTATTTTGAGAGATTTTGTTTCAACACTTGGTTTACCCAGCTTATCAATCTGGGCATTGATTACTTTTTCTTCAATCTTGGGGAAGAGAATCGAAATCGGTCCTAAAGTTTTTCCGAATTTTGGATTTACTGCATCATCCCAATTCTTGCTTTGTATCTGAATAAGTTTCTTTATCTTTTCAGCAGTAAATGGCAGGAATGGTTCTAAAGTTATCGAAAGCGATGCAATCACTCGTGCGCAGACATTAATCGTAGTATTACATTTTGCACGGTCTGTTTTAAAGCTTGTCCACGGTGCTTGATAGTCGAAATAACGGTTACCCAGACCAGGGAGTGTCATTAATTCACGAATAGAATCTTTAATCTGGAAACTCTCAAGTAATTCGCCAACTTTTTTAGTCGTTGCTTCGATTTTAACTAAAACTTCATTGTCACTCTCATTAAATTTACCATTTTCCGGAATATTACCATTGTAATTCTTATTTATGAAGGTTGCGACTCGGTTGACAAAGTTACCCAAAACATCCGCCAGCTCATTATTATTTCTCGACAAGAAATCACGCCAGGCAAAATCAATATCACGATTTTCAGGTAGATTAACTGCCAGAGCATAACGGAGTGGGTCAGGCTCGAATTCCTGCAAGTATTCCGGTAACCAGACCGCCCAGTTTTCGGAAGTCGATAATTTTCTACCTTCCAAGTTTAAGAACTCATTAGCGGGAATTTCCGAGGGAAGAATAAATTCTTGATGAGCAAAGAGCATGGCGGGCCAGACAATCGCATGGAACACGATATTGTCTTTACCAATAAAGTGGACAAGCTTAGTTTTAGAATCTAACCAGTAATCTTTCCATAAGTCAGGTTTACCTTTTTTTAGAGCCCATTCTTTGGTAGAGGAGATGTAGCCAATCGGCGCGTCAAACCAAACATATAGTACTTTATTCTGCGCTTCAGCTAAAGGTACTTTCACACCCCAGGTCAAATCACGGGTTATGGCACGGTCTTCTAAACCTTGCGAAAACCACCCTTCGCAGAACCGTTTGACATTGTCTTTCCAGTTAGTTTTCTCTCTAATCCACTTTTGTAAAGTGTCCTGGAATTGGCTTAATTTAAAGAAGTAATGACTCGTTTTTCGTTCCTCGGGTTTTTCTTCACAGGTTTTGCATTTCGGTTCGATAAGATTAAACGGTTCGAGCCATCGACCACAACTCTCGCACTGGTCACCGCGTGCCTTATCATTGCCGCAATGCGGACAGGTACCAGTAACATAGCGGTCGGCTAAAAACATATTGCAATTGTGACAAAAGAATTGGCTAATTGTTTTGGGATAGATGTATCCCTTGTTATATATCTTGGTAAAGAAATCCTGGGCAGTTTTATGATGAAGTGGAAGTGAAGTCCGAGAATAATTATCAAAACTACAACCAAATTTCTCAAACGATTCTTTAATACTTTTGTGATACTTATCGACAATAACTTGTGGATTTACTTTTTGCTTATCTGCAGCAAGAGTTATCGGGACACCATGCTCATCTGAGCCGCAGATATAAATAATGTCGCGACCTTTTAAGCGCTGGTAGCGTACATAAATATCGGATGGTAGATAAGCGCCAGCAAGATGACCTAAATGAATCTCACCGTTGGCATACGGTAAAGCACTTGTTACTAAAATTTTCATTTTCTAATCCTATTCTTACTTTTAACTGCAGAGGATGCAGAATTTTCTGTGCTTCTGCAGTTGATTTAAATGTTATTATGCAACTATATATCAGATTGTCAAGAAAAACCGATTACAAATTGTTAGCTGAAAATAAAAAAGATTATTGCCATGCCTGCATGAAGCATAGCATTCTGGTAGAATTGATATTGGACGTAACTAAAGTGTTCACGTATTATATTATGCTATAAATCGTGGAATGTCAAGAATTCATTAGTACACCACAAGATTAGCACGAGATTTTCACACGACGAATGCGAACAAAAACCTTGACAAACTATTGAAATTCAGTTAAATCTTATATAGAAGAGGGATTTATGTATAAAAGAATTACGTTAGTAATAATTTGTTTATGTCTAACAGCGATTTGCCATTTAGCGTACGGTAATCCTGTGCCGGTGAGAATAACTAATGAGGAGCAACGACCAGAAGAACCTACATTTCCTGTGACTTCATTAAGATTAAAAGGTTTGGGCGATGAATTCTTAGGAATAATTTCCGATATGGAAAGTGATATTTTGGTAAATCCTTCTTTACTCCCATTACTAAAATCTAATTCAGTAAGTTTGATATTTTTCCCCTATAAGTCTACATATTATTGGAATCAGAATTCTGTTGCAGCATCTTTACTTTTTCCTGTAACTTTTATACCAAAACTATCTTTTGGTGTACAAAACCAACTGGTTTATTCTGGTACCGGATATTATGATAGATACACTTACAATTATGATGGTGATGCATTTTATTACCAACAATATGATTTTTTATCTTACCAACAATCAGTTCTCTTAGCATTTGCTCTTTCTCCGACACTCAGAATTTCTCCGTTTTGGAATTTTGCTATAAGTCCTTACAAAGAAGAAAGCGGAGATGAGCATCAAAGTTTTGATTTAGAAAATAATGATACTACTTACATCTCACGTAGTCATTCAAAGTCTCAATTCGATGATAAGTATAATTATCATCAATTCGGTTTGGGCGCTTCATATGATTTTGATGATAATTCGTTTCAATTCGTAGGTTCTTGGAAAAAAGGAGACGATGGTATTAAATCTAATTCCCTAGGAGAAGATTATTGGATGCATTCTTATTCTTATTACTGGACTGATGATAGTTCTTATCGGTACTCTTTTGATTTAACAAAAAATTTTGATAACGATACTATCTGTGCAAAAGCGACCCAAAATTTTAATGAGATGAAATTTGCCCTACGCTGGCAAAAGGAGATACAAAGTGACCAGAAATTTAATACCCTGTTAGATTTCAATAAATCATCGTTTGATTTGAGCGAAAACGAATTTGATTCTTCTTATAGTTTAAGATATGACTCATCTTTTGAACGGTGGCGGAGCTATCCAGATTCTGAAACAACAAGTACAGAAGCTGTAACTTCCTATACTCGTTATACAAAATCGTTAGGTTTAAACGGACAAGGAGATGTTTTCAATGTGCGGTTTGGTTTGGGATATGAGTCCCCTTTAACAAAAAACCTTAAAGGATTTATTGGCATCAAATCTTTGTTTGGAACGGAAAGAGAAAGTATTGTAAGACAAGGATTGGAAATTTACGAGAGTATTACTTATCCGACGTGGGAAATAATTATCCCAGACAAAGAAATTATACTTTTCCAGCAATACTGGAGTGACACAATATGTGATACGAGTCAAATTAATACCTTTTATATAACGCATAGAAAAAGCTTAAATGTTACTTTACCTTTAGGATTGGAATATAATGTATTACCGCCTTTAACAATCAGAGGTGGAATTACTACTAAGGTTTCATATGAAAAAAGTGGTCTTAAAAATGAGTGGAAAGAATTTCCTGAAGTAGTTAATAAAGGCATTGACTTTTATTACTCGTTCGGCTTAGGTCTTAAACTTGGAAAAAGATTTTCTCTTGATGGTTATAATGCCGGTAATATTTTTACAGTAAGAGAGTGGATTGCACAGATTAGATACACATTTTAATTACCGATTGATATTTTGAGGGATTTTTGTTGCTAAAAAAGCTCTATCTGCAGGTAGAAGAAAAATCGAGTAAATTTTTCCTCTAACTTTCTAAATTCCATAGTCTAAACTCAAAACTTTCTTTACATAGGGGAGGTATCGCCTCCCTTGAGTAGGTTTAAGAGGAATTAGGGGTTGGGAATTAGTTATGAAATTTGGTTCATAAACAACTTTAAAATTCAGTTCATAATAGTTTATCTAAATAGTTATCTTATAGATTAGCTGAGTGAAAATCTGTTTAGGATTTTATCAGGAAGTATAAGAGGAAGTGTATAATGTCGTCAAACTGGAGTTTGAATAGATATTTGAGCAGGTTATAAAGTAGGGATTTTAGTAGTCATGATGAAAAATCAAAATGTAAACTTTTAACTACGGATAGACACGAATGAACACGAAAATGTATTACTCAGTAAATAATCACAAAGGTCACAGTATTATTTCTCTGTGTTTCTCTATGGCTTTACGCCTTTACGGTATTTTTAAATTTTTATCTTGTTAAGATTAGTTTCTTAGTAAATTTCTGCTTTGCTGTTTCAAGGGCACAGAAATAAATGCCTTCTGCGATTTGTCGATTGTTTTCATCATTACTATTCCAGTTATAATTGTAAACACCTTTTTCAAAATTACGATCAACAAGAGTTTTTATTAACCTTCCGGATGCGTCATAGATTTTCAATGCAGCATTACTTGGTGAAGCAATAGTAAACGAGATATTAGCTATGCCATTTATCACTGGATTTGGTTTAGGCGCGTTTAATGAAGTTTGGATTATCATATCCAAAGAGGTTATTTCTCCTTCGTTAATTCCAGCTGGTGAGAATAAACGGACATAGTCGATAAACATATTATTACCATAAGCTGATACTGCGTAGAATGCAACATAGAAATTACTAGAAAAACTACCAAGATAGACCGAATGCTCAGCCCAAGCCTCGGTTGCCGAATAACGGTTGAATGTGGCAACCGTAGTAAAGGTCGTGCCGTTAGTTGAAGTTTGAACTTGCACTTGGTCGTCTGATGATGAGTATCCGGGGTCATGCATCATCGCAAATTTTAATGAACATCTTGTAACACCGCTTGCAGGAATTACCGGGGTAATCAATCTTGCAGTGCTGCCGCTTGAAGCATACCATGACTGGTAAGTTACCATTCCTGCTCCTTCATAGGGCGAACAGGTTGGGAATGTTCCCTGAGATGTCCATTCCCAATTATACGATCCGCCAGCTACTGTTTGCCAACCAGTAGGAGGAAACGATGAACTATTAAACCCTTCGTTAATAAATAGCATTACAATTGTAATTACTTTTGTTTTAGCATCATTGCTTGGATTTTGGTCACCAACGAGATTAGTCCGCATCTTAACCGTGCATCGCTCGGCAACGGTTGGAGTCCAGTTGCTGAAACTAATAATCGTTGTATCATTTGGGGCAAGAGAAGCGATAGTTTGTGTGTTGGTATATCGTATCGTTCCATTCGAACTGACAATTGAACAGGTCGCAGTGAAATTGGACTGAGCCGCACTACCATAATTTTTTACGCGTGCTTTGGGTATAATAACTTGATTTAACATTTGTGAAGTATCTGGGCTAAGAATCGCATCAATACCAATATCATTCGGAACTACGACATTGACACTACCATAGGCAGTATCATTAGCATGATACTGGTCCGAGTTAAGTGACGTATATGTGACGATTGAGTGTGTCCCGCCTACCGCAGTCCAATTCGGGAATGATAAGGTTGTTGTATCACCTGCATCCAAGATTACGGTAGAAAGGGTCTGGTTGTAAACCGAACCAATTGTAAAAGATACTGAAAACGTATCGGTGTTTAGGCCATAGTTTTTGACTTTTACTTTCGGAACTATATTTGTTCCCAATGATACGAGTCCTTGCGGTTCAATAATGCTCATTATTCCAACATCGTGGGCAAGGGTATCCGGTCGAATCGTTACACTGCCTTCGTAAGGTTTCAGATTTTTACCAGTTACGGTCACTGACATTGTACCGATTGTTCTTGGAGAAATGTTTAACGTTGCAATTCCTGAACCATTTGTGTAAGCAGTTTGGTAGATCAAAGTATCCATCATCAGACAGACTAAGGCACCAGGGCAGGCAACTGAGCCACTATTAACAGTGACCGTAAACACTTGAGGCAGAGTTCCGATTACAGTATCATGGGTAACAATTAATCGTCGGGGAGTTGCGGTCCATAAATTTAATTCCGGGTCACCAAAAAGATTCCATTCATTATATCTAGTTTGATTGTTGTACAAAGAATCCAAAATAAATTTTGCCCGTTTTGTAATATCACCCAGTACAAAGGTTCGTTCTTCAAAAAGAGACTTGAAAAATCCTTTTGTAACAACACTCCGATGTACTGATGTGCCAATCTCGGTTGTGCCAAAATAGGCGATCGCACATTTGGGGTTAGTGGCGGTTCCGGCATTCATAAATCTATCACCATAGTAACCAGTTGAAGAGAGTGACATTGTCACACAGGTTCCGGAGACAACCACCGGCAGTTTAAATCCATTAGTCATACTATTAGGGTCAACTGCATCAAATGGTGACCACCAGTTCGTGACCGCTTGTCCTCGGTAAACGACAAAGCTGCGACCGTCATTAAATGCACTGTTGACATTGGACGAATTGTTTCCGTAAGTACTGCATAAACTTTCAGTTTGAACAAAACCAGCTCCCTGCATTAAATTTCTAATATAGCGACAATCAGTCTGATAATATGTGCCGGGCGGGTTATCCTCACGGATTACCGTCGTGCCTTTTCTAAACCAAAGGCTGTCGCCCAGATAGGGATTTCGTTCATATCCTAAAATCTTTGCCACTAACATATTGCACTGGGTTACATCAGCAGCAGGCAGTCTGCCGATACTCAGTTCGATTCGGTAGTTACCGGTAATATTAGCATAATAATCATCCGAAGTACCAGACGCGGGCAGAACCGAACCATGTCCAGCTAAGAGAATATATTCAGGTCGGATTGACCAGTTATTATAAGCATTCACAATATAATTCTTAATCTGCGATGCGCTGTTACCGGTAACCGAAAGCGGAACGACCATTGCCTTAACACCTTTTTTGGTCTTCCAATCTGCCAAAGGTTGCACTGCTGAGGCAAAATTATCGGGCGTGATAATCAGATATTTGGCACCGGTAAGACCGAAGCACAAACTTGAAAATAAAAAAAATAAAACTAATAACTGATTGGTTTTCATATAAAATATTCCTTTCGCCATTAAATGTATTACATAAATTATCGCAGTAAAAATTATATGTGTCAATAAAAAAATGGGCTGGATTAGACCCCAGCCCAGTGAATTTATGCTAATGATTTATCGCGTTAGAACGAGTTTCTTGGTAAATTTCTGGTTTGGTGTTTCGAGCGTATAGAAATAAATACCTTCCGAGACCATTCGTTTATTTTCATCTTTTCCATTCCAGGTGAAGTTGTAGAGACCGCGTTCTAACTGACGGGTCGCTAAAGTTTTTATTAATTGACCTGATGCGTTATAGATTTTTAATGCAATTTTAGACGGTTCGGCTAAACTAAATGAAATTACTGCCCGACCATTAGTAGTCGGATTCGGTTTCGGTGCATAAAGAGTCGTGATAATTCGGTCGAATGATTTTAAGTCATCGGAAATATTAGCATATGGTTGGGAAAAGCCGTAGCCTTCGACATCATCAATATACCAACCTGCTTGTTGAATTGAACCGTCGGAACCAAAATGCCAGCATAACTTGAAACTCTGTCCAGCTAATACTGGCAGATTAAACGTTGCCTGAGTCCAGGTCGATGAAGAACCCATATAGCAAGAATCACCAGGAATACCAGCATTAGATAACGAAGCACGACCAGGATAACCACCAACCGGCATAATAACAGTCCAGGTTAAACCCCCGTCAGTTGACAATTTGACATTGCCACCATCATAATACTGCTCGGTTTGATACCAATGCCAAAATCTTAATTGCGGATTATCTCCGGTTGCAGTAAAAGAAGGAGTTACTAACCTGAAGTTGCAATTACTTGGATATTGACCACTAAGTATTGTACCCCAAACTTTATTCCCAGAATGGGCTGTGTCAGGACCTGAAGTTGGAGAGCCCCATTCCCAGCCACCAGTTGAAGGTATAGGAATATAACCGCCATTTGACGTTTCAAAGTCTTCGAAGTATATTTCAACCGGTAAGGTGAACTGGAACGTATCAGAATAGAATCCATAATTTACCGCTATTCTATATTGAATCATTGTCCCAGGTAATATCAGAGTATCAGAACAAACTGTGAAAGGGTCGGTCGAATTACTTGCGGTTGTATTCGGGAGTATTGAACCAAAACTTCCCTGATTATCAAGTAAGGTAATATGAGGATTATTCACAAGAAGATTTGCGGTCACATTTTCTGCATTAGCACCACCAACGTTCTTAATTGTTACCACTAAATTTACTGTTTCGCCACGGTTAAAAATTCCGTTGCTATCTCCACCAACTACTGCAACACTCTGATAGTTTATCACTGGCGCATATACACGGACTTTTTTATACGAACGGAAGATACTATCGTTCATATCGTGAAATTCTATCATAAATCGAATCGTATCGTTATTCGGACAGTTATTGGCAACTCGGAATGAATAATTAGTGTTTGATAAAATCGAATCATTAACTAAAATTGTGCCGAACCAGCTTGAGTCATTTATAATACTTACATAAGGGTTTGTTGTGCTCAGATAACCATAAACACCTTGTGCGGTTCCAACCCCAATATTTTTTGCATACACACCATAATCGATAAGCTCACCAGGATTTACCTGGCCATTTGCACCTGAATCATTTAGAATTGATGTTCCGGCAAAGATATACGGATAACTTGACGAAACAACCGGAACAGTTGCTTGATAACGATAATAATTCTGTTTTGTTACAGTAACAATCACATTAGTGCCCTGTGTTTGAGGAGGAATTGTGATTGCTACAGGGTTTCCTGTGCCTTGCGCAACACCGATGATTTCTCCGTTGACGGTCAGTGCAATCATTGAACTATCATTAGCAGTTACTGAGAAGCTGGTTGCACCAGCAGTAAGTATTGGGGAATGAGAAACAGTTAGATTTTGTGGCATTTCAGTATAGAGCGGATTAAAAACATCGCCGAAATGATGATAAAGATGATAAGTGACGACTTTGTTTGATAAATTATAAGGCCAACTTGATGCTTGTAAAAAGTACTTTCCGTAACACTGAGCAACCGCCGGACAAAGATTACTTGAAGGAGTATCATTGGATGGGTAATCAGGTATAAACTGTTGCCACAAACCATCAATATTGCCCCAGAGAAAAACGTCATTGACAAATGAGTATGATACTTCACTTGGCGCATTTACGGCTAAAGCGCCGCTGAGCGTATCGCCAATATGATAACGATGCCATTTTTCAGCAAAACACTCGTTTATCCAGTTGAATCTACCAGTTAGGCAATTAGTTGAATAAACGAATATTAACTCGGTATTTCTCAAGCTATTTATATTGGAATTAGAAAATGATGGTTCGCCCCAGCCTGTTTCTGCACCATGGTCACGATGTAATATCATAAAAGAACCCTCATTTATCGCATTGATAATACCTGCTGCTGTCCCATTACTCCACCATGATGAACTATTAGGATTATAAATTGAAGGTAACCAGCCTAAATTATAGAAGTAATAAACAACGGTTGACGTGCCTGTTGCAGTTGACCAGACTCCACCAACTGCTGGTGTACCAGAA
>Ga0315291_10002993_pt1 | contig 21889 bp, 35 predicted proteins | sample YL17G12_20_MG_FD_203070 | JGI IMG/M metagenome (GOLD analysis project Ga0315291, IMG submission 203070) | Sediment microbial communities from Yellowstone Lake, YNP, Wyoming, USA - YL17G12_20 | ecosystem: Environmental > Aquatic > Freshwater > Lake > Sediment | place: USA: Wyoming | collected... | reverse complement strand
ATTGCGGTCAGCTTGAAATCATTGAAGGGAACAAAACTTGGTTTGACTATGAGACAGCCAGGTCTTGGAAAGTTAGAGTGGATTGAAGCTGAACAAAAGCAGGCAGCTGCACCAGTTAAAGAAAAGGCTGAGAAAACAGAAAAGAAAAAGAAGGCTAAATAATGGCAACTGAGAAAGTTTGTAAAAGATGTAAGATTGTAGTAAGCGGAAAACAGTGTCCAATATGCAAGGCCCAGGAATTCACTACAAACTGGCGTGGACTTGTTGTAATCTTAGATCCAGAAAAATCAGATATAGCTAAACAGCTTAATATTGAAATACCAGGATCATATGCTCTCAAAGTAAGGTGAATGAGTTGGAATTAAGAATAAAAAACAAGGAAGAAAACCAGATGATTGGTAGACTTGAATTAAAATTCGAATTAGTCTATGAGCAGGCCCCTCCAACAAGAATACAAATAAGAGAAATGCTTGCAAAAGAGTTGAATACAAATCCTAATCTAATTATTGTACGAAAAATGCACAATGTGTTTGGCATGAGAAAAAATATTGGTACAGCACATATTTACAGTGATGAGGCAACATTAAAAAAATATGTATCAAAATATTTTTTAGTTAGAATGGGTCTAATGACCAAGGAACAAGCAAAACCAGCAAAGACAGCTGTTCCTGCAGCAAAGAAATAGGTGAATTAAATGGCAGAAAAAAAGAAAATCGGCCCATGGTCAAAATATGAAATTTCTGGAACTTCATTAAAAGGCAAGGGTAAGTTTTGTCCAAAATGTGGACGTGGTGTATGGCTTGCTGACCACAAAGACCGATTAACTTGTGGGACTTGCAAGTATACAGAATTCAAATCTAAGAAATAATACTACAAGGAATCTTTCGAGCGCATTCGGGTCACTCATCTTTTCCAACTTCATCAAATGCATATGGCTTCACGAACAGTTCTTTGAACTGTGATGCTGTTTCTTGATTTATTTCTGATAGTGATTCATAGATAAATTCTGTCAAACAGTGTCTGCAAACAGGAGCAACCTTTCTATTCTTGTCCAAAAGCTCTTTTCTTTCAAATATATTTGACACTGCCTCATCGATAAGATCATTTGCAACTGTTTCATTTAGTGTTTCTGAAAGCCATTTCTTTATTTCTGAGAGTATTTCAATCTCCCTGCCTTGTGGCAGGAAGTGATTTATTTCCTCGTAGCACTTAAAACATTGATTTTGCAGGGTTCCCACCGAGAATTTTTTTAAAAAAGCAAAGAAAACCTGGCACTACCAATATGCAAGTTTACACATTGGTCTGATAAAATGTATTGCCATTAAATAATTTAATGACGTCATTCTATAAAAGCTTTTTGCGTCTGCAAAATAGAATTTGCAATACAAAATTTTATAAAGCGTAAATTGAGTTTAGATAGCGTGGGTGAGTGAGTGACCATCGCTTCTCAGTGAAGTGAGGAAGCTTCGTCCACCATAATGTCCACAATGGTAACGTTGCTCCAGAAATGGAGAGCTCTGGCTCAGAAATTTTCAATCTTTGCGCATAATGAGGCTGAAAAGCTGAAGTTGCAAGGAATTGAGTGAAATGCTAGCTTGGACGGTGCAAGCCACGAAGTTGTTGTCTTCAGATAACAACGTATAGGCGCTTAGTCGAATGTCACAAAGCTGTTCAATGAAGCAATTTTAAATTGCAGAGCGGCTACATAAGACGAGCTATAACTCACCCACATTATTTTCTTAAAAGAAAAAGTATTTATATCCTATAGCATATATTTTATACTTATGAAGATATACATAGAAGACCTCGTTAATCAGTCTACAATATATACAATACATATTGATGGCGTAGGTTCTATAAAACACCATAATTTTATTCCATCATCTTCTATAAAAATAGATAAAGGAGATCCTAAATTCAAGGAAGTTGAAATAGATGATAATCTAATAAATGGCTATATAGAAGTTCAACAGAAAAAATTCGAAGCTGAAGAAGAATCTGATCACCTTTATAATGAAATAACTGAAGAGATTGTAAAAGCACTAAGTCCTTCGTCTGTTAATAATATTGAAAACCAAATTGATAAAGTATCTACAGGCACATCAAGACTTGATGATATATTGATGGGTGGATTGCCTTTCGGTTCAAATGTTTTAGTTTACGGACCACCATTTATGGGAAAAGAAGTTCTTGTTAATAGATTCGTGGCGGACGGATTATTTAAAGGTGTTCCTGTGATTTATGTAACAACAGAAAAGACACCAGAGGAGATTAGAGAAGAAATGAAGTATATTAATACTGGTTTTGAAGAATTTGAAAAACTTGGTCTTGTCAAATTCGTAGATTCTTATTCGCGAAGTATGGGTAATAACTCAAACGATCTAAATGTTATTTATATTGAAAAACCAACAGATTTTGATGGTATACAAAAAGCCATTAATGATACATCAAAAGAACTTTTGGAAAATCATGAATTTTACAGAACTGTATTCAGGTCCGTATCAACACCTTTAGCATATTTAGAGTCAGATAAAATGTTCAAACTTATGAATCCAATCGTTAGGCGAAGAAAGCTGGATAAATCAGTGAGTATGTATACAATTGAAAAGGGTATGCATGCACAACAACAAGTAATGTTGATGGAGTCGTTGATGGATGGAATGATAGAATTTAAGGTTGAAAATCTAAATACATTCTTGTCCGTAAAAGGCATAGGCGATGTCAAATCAAGAGCATGGACTAGATATACAGTTAATAAAAGCGAGCTAAATATCGGAAGCTATGCACGTAATTAAGTCTATTTTCTTGTTAATTCTATTATTGAAGAAGTAACTCTCGGCTGAGGAAAGAAGGATTCTTTTGGGATGTCTTTTAATTTCTTAACATCAAAATTGCTTTGCACAAGTTCTGTAAACTTGCTATATCCTTTGTCCCCAGGTTTTGCAAGTATAATTTTGGCAAATCCATAAGAGCAGATAATAATCATTAATTTGAATTTTAAGTTTGATAAAATCTTGAAAAATGGCTCATAGACATTAAAAGGTAGATTACAGACAATCTTATCAAATCTTGGAAATTCCATTGTCAGCACATCATCAATCAGAACGTCTACATTACTATATCTTTTAAATCGATCAAGAAGCAAATAATAATACCTGCCGTCTTTCTCAACAGCAATTACTTTTTTGGCTTTTTTAGCTAATTCTTCAGTTATAGCACCAGTTCCCGCACCGAGATCTAAAATTATGTCATCATTTGTTGTTTTAGCAAATTTAACAAGCTCTTTTGCTATATTCTTATCTATTAAGAAGCACTGTTCGAGCTTTTGGTCTGGTTCTATCTTGTATTTTTTAAGAACATCCATTTTTAAACAAAAGTCTTATAAATGATTTAAAGTTTGTGTTGGTTATGAGTGACGATAAAAAAGTAAGATTGCCTGCAAGCACAGGCGGATTAATGCAGTATTATGATGATTACCATAGCAAAATCAGTATTTCGCCATGGCATGTAATTATTCTAACAATAGCTGTGATGATATTTATCATAGCGCTTCATTTTATAGCGCCTTAAACCAGATTCTTAGAATCCAGAACTTTCAATATATTCTCAAATACTTCTTCCTTAGATGTAGAACCATCTATTATTATGATTTCTTCATTCAATCTGTTGGATAGATCAAGATAACATTTTCTCAGTTTTTTCATGAAATCGAGCTCTTCAAATTTTTCAGCATTGTTTCTGCCTTTCTTTACGCGGTCAAGAGCCATCTCTGGTTTGACATCAAGTATGAATGTAACTGTTGGTTTTAGAAAATCCTTATTAAACTCATATATTCTTTCAAAAGGAATGCCTTGGGTCTGCTGGAAAGCATATGTTGAATGATAATATCTGTCACAAAGAATAATATTTTTATTTTCGCCATCATCCAGCTTTAGGAATGGTCTTATTACATCTCTAAGATGTTCTTCCCTGTCTTTTGTGTATAATTCCAAACATTTTTCTGCACCTGCGAATGGATCTTTCTCTGTCCTCAGAATTTCGCGTATTTTCATGCCATATCTCCCATAAGTTGGTTCACGCGTAGTCAGGATTCTATTTCTTTTATCTGATTCAAATAAGTAATTATGCAAACGTTTCATCTGTTCGCCTTTACCACAACCGTCAATTCCTTCAAGAACAATAAATAATCCCATATTTACACCTATAAATAAAAGACTTACACAAATTATTAAAGTTAACTTTTGCTAAAATTAACATATGGGAATCGAAAAGCTGTTCAGCGCAAAGACAATTGCTTTGATAGGGGCAAGCCATCAGGCACATAAAGTTGGACATGACATCCTCAAAAACTTATTAGAGAGCAAAAGGAAAATCTACCCTGTAAACCCAAATGCAACAAGGATTCTTGGGATTAAAACATATTCTACTGTTCAAGACATCAAGGGAAAAATAGATTTAGCAATAATTGCAGTGCCTGCGCAGGTTGTTCCAAAGGTCATGCAGGATTGCGCAAAGAAAGGGATAAAATATGTAATGATAATTTCAGCTGGGTTCTCGGAAATAGGTAAAAAAGAGCTTGAACAAAGTGTTACTAATATAGCAAAAAGAAACGGTATGCGTATTTTAGGACCAAATTGCTTGGGCATAATTGATGCTGTAACAAATCTTAATGCAACTTTCTTTAACAAGATGCCTGCTAAAGGAAATATTAGTTTTATTTCCCAGAGCGGGGCATTGGGCATTGCAGTGTTAGACTGGGCAATAAAGAAGAAGATTGGTTTAAGCAAGTTCATTTCTATCGGAAACATTGCTGACATAAATGCACATGAAATTATTGATTATCTGAATGAAGATCCTGAAACAAAAGCAATATGTTTGTATATAGAAAGTCTAAAAAATGGTAGAGCATTCATCGAATCTGCCAAAAAATCAAAGAAACCAATGGTGGTTCTGAAGGCTGGCACAACATCAAGTGGTGCCAAAGCTGCAGCTTCTCATACTGGTGCTCTTGCGACTGAAAATGCAATCTACGATGGAGCATTCAAGCAGTGTGGAATATCGAGAGTGGACACGTTATTCCAATTATTTGAGGTTGCCCAGGTTCATGCTTTAAATGAATGTTTGATTGGCCGCCGTGCATTGATCATATCAAATGCTGGCGGAGCTGGTGTAATAGCGAGCGATGCTTTTGAAAGAAATGATCTTGAAGTTGTTAAACTTCCCGCAATTCTTATTAAAGAGCTTGATAAAGTCTTACCGCAGACATGGAGCCATAATAACCCGATAGATATTGTTGGAGATGCGCTTCCTGAAAGATATGAAGCTGTACTTAAATCAATTGAAAATGGAAACTTTTTTGACTTTGTTTTTGTTATTCTTACGCCACAGACAATGACGCAACCAGAGAAAGTAGCAAAAATATTATCTGAATTCAATAAAAGATTCAAGAAGCCTTGTTTTGCCTGTTTCATGGGTGGCACAAGCATAGATAAAGCGAAGAATATATTAAGCCAAAATTTGATATTAAATTTTGACGAGCCCGAATATGGTGCTGAAGTAATAAGTAAATGTATGGTATAAACATGAACTTAATTGAATATTCAAATGGTATTAAAGAACTTCTAAAAGGTAGACCTGGGCCTGCTACGCTTCAGCTAGTCAATGAGTTGTCTATGGGTGAAAGCAGAAAACTTTTCGGATTTGTTATTGGTGATAAAACAATACAAATAATTGCACCAACAAAAGATGTTGTCCAGTCATTATTTGATATGATGAACAAGACAATGCCGCAAGACTATTATGATTATACAATACGAGTAACAGAAGAAAACAAGACAAAAACAATATCCAAACGAGGGCATCCAGACATTTCTATAAAGACTTTGAAGGATGATATGCTCCAAGGGGGAAGTTTCATAAGAATATTTTATGAAATATTGACTACACCTGACTTTGAAATAACTAACAGCGAATTTGAAGGAACATTAATAAAATGCAACGATAGCGCATTATTAAGAAGAGTTTTTAATCTCATGGTCGGGCTTTTTCCATTTGTTGAAACTGAACGAGAAACAAAAAAAGTTGGCATAGAATGCATATTTGACATTCAAAAATACGAAATGAGAAAAGAGCAGAAAAAGAAAGGAACATTAATTTGTAATATAACTCTGGATGGAAGACCATCAGGATCTAAGAGCAGCACTTTTATATTTTAATCGAGATGTATTATCTGGTCTGCGCGTTTAATTTCAGCCTTTGTTTTTACTTTTTTTCCGTATTCTTTTATTAATTCTTCAGGAGTTTTATCAGAATTCGAAGTCATGCAGTCATCACAGATATTAACAGAACGTTTTGTTAGTTTATGGTAAAGAATTCTGATTTCTTTCTTTTTCTTACAGATAGAACATTTGTCTGCTTCATATCCAAGTGATATCCCATAGTCTCTCATTAACCAATACTTCCTTTTACTTTTCCATGGCCCACAACCTTGATGCTTCTCCAATGGGCTTGTGAATTTATCATGATACAAGACTGGTGCTCTTCAAATGCGAATGGTATTTTTGACTCAACAATCAATTCTCCTTTCTCCCCGCTGCCGAGTTTCTGAACGTCAGCACCATCTTTCTTTATTGAGTTTATTGTAACTGGTAAAGTCTGCGCGCCTATATTAAGTTCAACTTCCATACCTGGTTTTATTTCATCCTTAAAGAAAGGTGTTATCTCAAGACTCAAATCTAATTGTTTGGCTTTTTTGATAGAATTTTCTGCAGCAACTAGATCCCCAAGTTGTACATCCCAGGGATAAAGCCCCTTGAAAGCAACAGCACATCTGTTACCGGCTTCCGCATGTTCGATAACATGTCCATGAGATTGTATTTCTTGAACAATGAATTCTTTGCCCCATGGCATGAAAATGATTTTGTCATGTTTCTTCATTTGTCCTTTTTCAATAACGCCTGTGACTGTTGTGAAACCACTTTTTACTTCTTTCGAAGAATCAATTGGCATTTTTAATAACCCATTTTTGTCTCTATGTTTTGGCATTAACTTGTCAAGCTCTTCCTTTACTTCTAAAAATCCTTCATCAGTAAGTGTTGAAGTTTCAACAATTTGAACATCCTTGATATGTATTTGCGCGAATATTGTCTTAATTTTTGTTTTAAGTGAAGCAAGCTGATCTGAATCAGCAGAATCTGTTTTTGTCAATGCTACAACACCGCTTTGAATATTTGAAAAGTTAAGTAAAAGGATTAATTCCCCGAGTGCTTGGTTTATTCCATCAATTGCTGAGATACATATCAAACATGCATCCGCCTGATTTAGTAATGAAAGAGTTGGTTTTATTTTGTTTATATCATAAGCTGTATCTGAAAGATAAACAAGTGTGTCTCCTGACTTGTATGAATATACATTTATTATTTCTGTCTCTAGCTCAACATGCTGTTGAATCTTTTGTACTACGCTTGTCTTTCCTGAGCCCTTTAAGCCGGTAACTGCAATGTTTAATATTTTCATTTAATCAACCTTTCAGAAAAGAATTAAATTTCATCTTATATGTCTTTCTACTGTATGTCCAATCAATTTATTGGGGAAACAGTTAAACACATAATTTAAGCTTATTTTCAAATTTAGAGGATATTTTGGTCTTCTTTAGAACTTATTTGGAACAGTTTCTAAAGAGTAATTATATCCAATTAATGTATAATATAATACATGGTCGAAGGACTTGAAGAAATAGTAAAATTGGAAAATGGAACAAAACCAAAAAACGGAACAAAGCCTAAAAAAGACAGTGACGTAAGAGACGTGCAGAACCTTAAAGGAAAACATTATTTGGTCACATCAGGTAATTGCATAACAATAAATAATGAAAATAACAATGTTACATCATACAATACCGAAAACAAAAAAGGTTATATTCCAAATCCAGAAAAGGAGGTAAATTATGAAATTTGAAAATGTGTTGTTCAGTATTTTGGTTGCGATAGCTTTGGCATTGCCAGTAGCATTGGCCCAAGAGAACACAACAGAAGCAGAACCAGTACTAATATCAGCATCAGATGTTAACGAAACAGAACTAGATGAAGACTTAGGTGATCCAGGTATAACACCTGATAATCCATTATATGGATTAGATAGAGCAATTGAAAGAATCCAGCTTATGTTAACATTTAACAAAGCAGAAAAAGCAAAGATGGGTCTTGAACATGCAAGAGAGAGACTTTCTGAAGTTAAAGCAATGGTTGAACAAAATAAATTGAAAGAAGCAGAGACTGCACAAGAAGGACATGACTCAGAATTGGCTGAAGTCGAGGCAGAGATAGAAGGTATAAGTGAAGAAAACGCAACTTCAGAGATGGAAGATGTTGTTGCACTTAAAGATCAGGTCAACGAACATAGAATGCTTGTTGAAAGAGTAGATGGTGCTCTTATCAAGACAAAGGGTAACTTAACTGCAGAACAGCAGGCAATGTTGGATGACTTGCTTAGCAGCATAGAAAACACTTCATTGAAGCTGAAAGTTGAAGTGCAAAACAAGGCTGAATCAACGCAATTGAAGATAAAGGTCCAGACTGGGAAATCTGATGACGAAGTAAACGCAATTGTAGCAGAAATACAAGAAACATACCAGCTTGAAAACAAAGGACAAAGTGGAGTTATTCAATCTCATATACAAGAAAAAGTAAAGACAGGAAACAATGATACAGAAACAGAAACTCCAGAAGAATCTTCAGATCAGACAGACCAGTCAAATGTATCAAATGGAAAGGGAAACAACAAATAATTACCAAAACTTTTTATTTTTTTATTTAATATATTTAGAAGTGGTGTTATGTACATAAAATCATTGTTAATATTTAGTTTATTATTACTTGTATTTAGTTGCACTAATGCAGAAGTTCTTATAAAAGAATATGATATAGTCATTGATAATTTAGATAAAGAAGTTTCTGAGTTTACCTATACTCTGGTCATATCTGGAAATGGAATAGTTAACATACCGTTACCTGAAGGATCAAGCATAAATGCTTATTATAAGGATACATTTGAAACAATTGAGTATACTATACAAAATAATTCTCTGTCATTTGCAGTAAACCTTCAAAACACCATTAGAACAATTGTGATAAAAAATTTTGTCGTTAATCCTGTAGTCTCAAAAAACAGTGAAAAGATAATCTCTTTTAATCATCTGATAGAAGAAGAGGTAGGAAAACTTGATGTTATACTAAAATTGCCAATTAATTCAATTGTATCTGATGCGGGCGATGAATCATTAATATTCCCAGAACCAACACATATGTTAAGTGATGGCAAAAGAATCATATCAAATTGGGAACGAGAAAATTTCAAAGGTGAATTCGAATTATTCGTTACATACAAAGTTGGTTCTAGTCTAGATTATAATTACATTTTATACATTTCAATTTTCTTCGTTTTAATAATTGCGGGTTTAATAATATTTTTTGTTTCTAAAACCAAATGTAGGGTAGAAAAAGTAATATCTGTTGGTCTTTCAAAAGAGGAAAAGGAAGTATATGATTTCATAAAGACTAAAGATCAAATTAGTCAAAAAGAAGTTCTCAACTCCTTAAAATACTCAAAACCAAGGCTCAGCAAGTTAATAAGAAAACTTGAAGAAAAAGAACTGATAAACAAAAAGCCGCAGGGAAGAACGAATATACTTAGTCTTAAAAAAATCTAGGATCTATACTTCAATGCTTTTTCTATAGAGCTCAAACTTGAAACAAACTTTTTGCTAATAACATAATTTCCTTCTTTCTTTTCAATCATACCTATTGCTTTTAGTTTGTTAAGAATTGAATAATATGAAGATACTGCAGAATACCAGTTCGAGACGCGTTGAAGCAAAGAATGTTCCTTTTCATTCAATTTTATATCACCTTTTGAATGTTTATCCAAAAGCGCCTGGTATGGTTTTTTGCCTCTAAGTCCTCTTTTTGATTCTCCAGCTTTTAAGATTGACTCATATTTCTGAGATAACTCTTTCAATGCATTATTTTCGTCGAATTGTATTGATTCTATTTTGAAAATATCTGAGACATGATTCTGCCATTCTGAAGAACGCAATCCTTTTGCTGGATCCTTTCTTATTTTTTCATAAAGCAAAATTGCTGAATTTACAAGATTGCCAGTTTTATCCCTATAAAATATGTCTTCGAACAAGGACTGCAGTGAATAGCTGTTTAGAGGTCTTATCCGTATTATACTCATTGATTTGTCTTTCAGTGGCATAACACTATGATAATTTACAAAGTATATAAAATTTGATACAGTTACATTTTTAAATCGAATGCAATTCTTTTATGTTATGGAAATGCACATCAAGAAAGAAATCATGATAAGCGGAAATACTGTTACTATTGACTTTCAGATATTGCCAAAAGTGCAAGAGTGGATGACTGCTTTAGGCATAGATGTGCTTAAAATAATAAATAATACTCAATGGGATGTGCTTCTGTTCGAGGAACTGATGCAAAAAAATGTTGATCTTTTGAAGATTAAAAAACTCAAGGTAATAATGAATGGTGTGACAGAAAATAAGATTGGTAGAACAATAAATGTGCCTCTTGAGGATATATCAAAGGAGAAACCTCTTTGTGATGTTACTGATTCTGGTGTTGTCCTGAGCGGTTTTACTATACACTATTGGCTGTTCAATGAAAGCTAATCAAATATCTTTATAATCTAAAAAATCAGTTATTCTATTATGGATTTGCTTCAAACAATAGTGCTCGGAATAGTTCAGGGCATAACAGAATGGTTGCCTGTATCAAGTTCTGGCCATATTGTAATATTCGAAAATCTATTCGGAATCTCAGCTCCAATCATACTTGCTTTAACTCTGCATTTAGGGACTCTTATAGCAGTCTGTGCTGTTTTCTGGAAGGATATAATAAATGTGTTAAAAGCAATTATCAAACTAGACTTCAAAAGCGAATATGGAAAGCTCGCTTTGTTTATTATTATTGCAATGATTCCTACGGCAATAATTGGGTTTACTTTCAAAAGCACATTCGAATCATTTTTTAATAATTTAAATGCAGTTGGAATTGCTTTGATACTAACGGGTTGTTTCTTGTTTATATGCGAACGTTGGGAAAAGAAAAATATACTTGGTTTAAAAGAATCAATTCTAATTGGAATCGCCCAAGGAATAGCGATTATACCTGGGATCTCGAGAAGTGGGGCAACAATCGGAACTGGCTTATTGGCTGGTGTAGAAAAACAGAAAGTTGCAAGATTCTCTTTCCTGCTTTCAATCCCGGCAATTATCGGAGCAGCTGTATTTGATGTTAATATGACTGATGTAGCTTCAGTCGGTTTGACCCAGATTTTGATTGGTATGGTTACATCAGCAATTGTGGGTTATTTAACCATAAAGTTCCTTTTGAATCTGATCAATAAGCAAAAGTTCCACTGGTTTGCAGTTTACTGTTGGGTGGTTGGAATATTAATTGTCTTATTTGCAAATAAAATTTTATAGGAGGATAAAAATATGGATGAATCAACAGTTTGGATTGTTGGGGCAATAGCAGTATTAGTTTTGATCATATGGGAAACCATATGGAAAGCATTTGGGTTATGGAACTCAGCGAAATATGGAGATAAAATCTGGTTCGTGTTCATGTTTATTTTGAACACAGGCGGATTATTGCCATTGATATACCTGCTATTAAAAACAGACTTTTTCAAGAAGAAGAAAAAGAAGAAAAAATGAAAGGACTTAGTGCTTCAATATTTGTAATTACTTTAGTAATCGCAATTATTTTTTTATTTTTTGCTTTAGAAAAATCTTGGACTCCAAAATGCACGAGTGACCAGGACTGTAATTCAGATGAATGTTGCTATACATCAAAATACTGTGCAATGACTCCAAATGGCATGGCGTGCTCTGGAGAACAGGGTGATCAGAGCTGTCATAAATTATGTAATTCATCTTCTGACTGTTCAGCAGGTTATTGCTGTAAAAATGTAGTAATGTACAATTCGAGTTCTTCAAGAATAATTGATATGTGCGTACGTTGTATACCCCCAGAAATGCCTCCATCAGCTGCAGCTCAGAATCCTTAAGCATACCTTTAAAAAGGGCAATTTTATCCATTATTTTATACAAGATTCAGTTCTTGTAGGAGAAATAAAAAATGGGTTTTAGTAATAATAGAAACTTTGGAGGACCTCGAGAGATGCACAAAGCAAAATGTTCTGAGTGCAATCAAGAGTGTGAGGTTCCTTTCAAACCAACAGAAGGCAAACCAGTCTATTGTAGAGACTGTTATGCAAAACACAAACCAGCACGAAGATTCTGATTCTTTCGAGCTTCGGTGGAAATTTAGTGTAAACTATTTATTCGCTACGCTAAACGCGTAGTACTTTTTTATTATTTTTAGCATTCTAGGTTACTTAACGCAGATATTAAGCTGTTGACCAGTACTGCCCTTCCAAATTAATTTCACTTGACATGTCTCATTAATGCAGTTGCTGTCTGAATCACAAAGACTAGTACAATATCCTTCTTGTTTTTGATTTATACAGCCAGCCTCGGTAAGATCAAGACATTCTCTATAACATATCTGACCAAGTTTACATTCGCTGTCTATATGACACGATCCAGGCTCATGTATTGCTATATGACTCAATTGTGTTATACCAGAAGGCAAAAAAATCACGAGAACTCCCAGTAATATTCCAATTATTGCACATGCAACAAGATTGTGATTCATGTTAATTTAGAGTGGTTGCTAGCTTATAATTTTTAGTAATTCAAAGCTCATCAAGAGGGCTTTTTACTTTCTTTAATTCGGATTTAGAAACTGATGTATAAATTTGGGTTGTATTGAGATTTGTATGTCCAAGCAGTACCTGTATTTTTCTTATGTCTGTACCAGATTCAAGCAGATGGGTTGCAAAACTGTGCCTTAATGTATGAACATGAACTGGTTTGTTAATACCCGCGCGCTTTGCAGCATTATTAACTACTTTCTGGACTCCTCTTGGAGAGAGTTTTTCATCCCAGCCAGTAAATATATACTCAGACTTGTTCTTTCTGTTTTCTAAATACTCTTTTAAATCATTAACAAATTTATCTGAAAGTAGAATCATTCGGTCTTTTGCACCTTTACCGCTACGCACCCATCCGATTTTGTCACTTAATTCCAAGTCTCCAACTTTCATGTTTATGCATTCGCTCAATCTTATGCCAGTTGAATAAAGAAATTCAATCAATAACCTGTGTTTATTGTTTTCTGTCATGTCAATCATCTTTTTGACTTCATCCTTTGTGAGAACAACAGGAATTTGTTTTGCTATTTTTGGGGTTTTGATTACTATGGATTTACCAAGAACCTCGCCATAATAAAAAGTAAGTGCTGCTTTCGCCAAAGCAGCTGTTGCATTAGAAACTTTCCTCTCTGAAAGCAGATTTGACAAATAACTCTTTATATCATCTTCAGAAATATCATCTGGTTTTTTGTTTATGAACTCTGAAAATTTCTTATTATAAAATAAGTAGGTCTTTACTGTTTCTGAGCTTACTCCTCTAAGCTTTAATTCGGTTTCAAGTTTCTGTAACATGGCTTTATAAATGTAAAAGTTCGTTTAATATCTTTGGGTGTAAATAGGTTGTTTTAGTAATTATAAAGAAGTAACAAACGAAAGATTAAAATACAATGATTTGTTCATAATTTGTAAGGGTGCATTATGGATAAAGAAAACTCAATAGAACTTAGAAAGAAGAATGCTATTATGGCATATAAGAAAGTAATAGATGAAACTAGCGGGCTACAGAAAGAAATAGAAACTGCGGTTAAGAGTCCCATAAACCTTGATCCATTAACACAAGATACCCCATATGAGATAAAAGAACAGAAAATGCAGAGCGGATATTCAAGGTCTGAACACTTAATGAGTTCGGGAATTGCATCATTCTTTGAAAGAGCTGATAATATATGTAAAAAAGCAATACGTAAAAATAATAATTCTCTGGATGGTCTCTGCGAATCATCATTCTCATATGTATTTAGTGACCCAAATAATTCTCATGAAAAAACATATGAAGAGATTGTTAAACTTCAGCAAGAACAACTGAGAGAGAAATTAGTCTATGGGCGCTATGCTGGTGCATACATTAAAAAACTTGTTGAACAAAATAATGCAATTGCACAAATTAAAGAATCTGGGGGAGGTAAATCAAGTGAAACAATAATTATTGAAGCAATTGTAGAACATGAAGAAGAAAAAGCAAAAGAAGCAGCTGAACCTTCGCTTGAAAATATAGTAGAACCAATTGAACAAATTGTTCCTGAACAAATAAAAACTAATTACACTGAACCACAGATTGAAAAAATAACTGATGCAAATCCTAAATTTATTGAATCAGAAGTTCCACCTTCTTATACGCAACAGCCAACTGATATAATAACTGGACAATTCGAAAAGAGAACAGTTAAGAAAATAGAAGTAAAAGAAGGTAGACTTGTAAGAAAAGTAAAAGTAAAGAATGGACAGGTTATTCGCGTTAAAATTGATGATGAGAAAAAATAGAGTAATTTTGATTTTGTAAATTTTAAATATATGGAGTTGTTAATAATAAAATATGAAAGATCGAAATTATACAAAATTCATATCGAGAAAACAATGTTTACTCTATGATGGGCTCTGTAGATATGTAAGGGACGGCAAGATAGGGAACGAAATCAAACCTGAAGACGTATGGACTGCTTTCTATTCAGACCCAACAATACCTATGCAATTCCATAGAAGAGACATTGTAAACGACTTTCTTGAGCTATTTTGCGAGCTTGATATTCTTACTAAAAAAGATGAATGCTATACAATAACAAATTGTTTGGACGAAGATTTAATCGAAAGATTTAGAAACTTGGGTTATGCGGTAAAAGGTTCAAAAGAGGACGGAATACATGTAAAGCATAAGAAGAAATCAAGGCATCCTAGCTTAGGCATTTATCGACATAATTAAAATAAAAAAGATTATTTCTTTGGTTCACATAATGAATATCTTATCATCATGTTCCCAAAGCGTATTGGGTTATCGTCTCGTGGCATATCATCTCTTTCACGCTTTGCTATTGATGCATTAAATTCAGCAAGTACACCCAAGTAATAAGTACCATCTACGATTTCGCTTAGTTTTGGATAAACAACTTGTTTAGCAGCTACGTCGAGACGCGAAAACTTACGATTAAATGCAAGTTTCATCTGCATATCTGGCGTTATTAAAACACCATATGTACCTTCTTTTTTCTCGCCAAATTTTTTACTAAGAGCTTCAGCATTTTTTGATACATTTGTTTTGCCATACATCTTTTCTAGATCAATATATGGAATTGTTTGGTATTTTGTATCAACACAATAAAATTTCTGTGGTTGCTCATTAATTATTAGTTCAATGCTGTTATTCTTTTCAAAATTATTTTGTATTACGCTAAGTAATGAATTGGTTTTAAACTCAACTTTGCCTAGTTGTTTAACTGTTTGTAAGAAAAAATTTCTAGGTATGTCTACATCAGATTTTCTTGGTTCAGGCATTCCATACTTTAACATAGGTCCGCCATTTCCACCCATCAACGAATATCTGATTACCATATCATCCAATGATCGCTCACGTACAACTTTTGGTTGGTTAATTTTTTTAACTACTTCATCTGCACATTTTTCCAAAACATCTTCCATTGGTTTGAAAACCACTTTTTCTTCTTGTTTGTTAAAATCAGCAAACTCCATGTTGAAAGCATATCTACATGTCAAATTCGTATCAACTAACACACCATATGTCTGTGCTACATCAATAGTGCCTTTAGCAGCTCCAACAATTATTGTTGACAATAATTTTGCATAACTGTTATTTATTACTTCAACTGATCTTGACGTATTGTAAGTCTCCATGAAATCTTTAAGCAAAGTGCTAGGCGCACTCATCTGAATTAAAAACATTTGTTCTGTATGCTTATCATCAGCCACCATTACTGTATGTTCTTTCAAACAATCTTCAATTGTTGATATCAAATTCTTTTTTTGAATTTCACTCTTTTTTACCATTTTTTACACCTTCTTCAAATCTATAATTACATAGTGGGGCTTTGTTGAACTCACCATAAAATGCTGTAGACGAAGATTGACATCCCCCTCTACATTGTGCGCCATGTTCGCAACCCTTACACCCACCTTTCAAATTTTCAATATTAAATTTGCGATTATAACTAAAATTATTTGGATTTTCCCAAATTTCTTTAAGACTCTGCTTTCTAATATTTCCTTCGATTGCGTCTGGGGCCCTTATTGAAAGACAGCCCCTGATTCCGCCATCTGAGTCTACACCAATAACATGAATGCCTGCTGAACAACCATTCCACACAACACCATCGTCTCTTAACTCTTTTTCAAGATTTCCGAAATAACCTATACAATCCCCCGCTTGGACATTCATATATGGAAGCAATTTTCTCGAGTCATTTATGAATTCAGTCAATTTATGATATTCTTTATCATCAAGTGTAAGACTTGCATCCATTCTACCCATTGGTGAAGCTAATTGTATTTGCCATGCATCAACATTGTAATCATTAAGTCGGTATCTTATTTCTTTTAACTCGTTTATGTTTTGATTATTAACCGTGGTTACTACACATACCTCTTGATTTTTTCTTTTGAGTTCTAGTATTCGATCAAAAACTTTTCTATGCGACCCTTTTACTCCGCGCAAATAATCATGAAGTTTAGGTTCTCCATCTACACTAAATCCGACTGCAAATGGTTTTGTTGAAAGTATATTTTCAATTGTCTGTCCGTTCCAAGCTAAACCATTGCTTATTATTCCAAATTTCATACCATAATCCTTTATTCGTTCAGCTGTTCTTGGCCAATCTTTTCTCAAAGTTGGTTCTCCGCCTGAAAGAACTATTTTTTCTACGCCTAATTCATGTGCTTGATCAACTAAACCTAATGCTTCTTCAGAAGTTAATTCATTTGTTCTTGAGGCTCCTGCATCAGAACCACAATGAATACACTTAGAATTACAGTTAAGAGTATATTCCCAAACTAGAACTTTTAAAGTCTCCATTGTAGGTTTTAGAAGTGCACCATGGCTTTTAAATTTTACTACTCTAAAACAATAACTTTAAAAACAACTATATTTTACAGTATACAAGTGAGGTTCTGAAGGGGTTGATTAGAGTATGAATAGAACAATATCTGATATGGTATATCTAACTAGTTTCACACTTGGAGGCAGTGCGCTTGCTTATGGTGGATTAAAACTAACAACAGAGGATATTGCTAACAGCACAACAGGAATTAATATGATTGGTTATGTTGCATTGGCCGTTGGTATATCTATGCTGATTCCGGCTACAGTTGAGATTTATGACCGTGTAAAAACCAGACACAATTCTAAGAAATCTGGTAAATTAGAAAAAATGTTGGATTAATCGAGATGACAAAAAATGAACAATTTTACACCAGGTGAAAAAGAATTCATACAGTTACATTACGGCATAAATGTAAATCAGTTAAGATTAGAAGAAGCCGAAGATTTGGAGATTAAAGACTGTGATGATCCATTAACCTGTAAAATAAAGTATTGCCAAGAGCAGAACAAAACTACATGGAAATTGTCAAAATTAGCTTACCCTGTTCTTACGTTAGCATCTGATGGTGAGACGTGCGTTGCGAAATATATTCTTTGTAAAATAAATCCACAAAAAGAACAGGTTGTCTGTTCACTTGATGTACTAAAAGTTGCGCCATTCGGTGTTTATGCTGGCGACTCTGAATTCAAGGAATGGTTTAACAATAAGGATACTAACACAATTGATGATGTTTTCAAAAGATAAAACCTTGATTAACAAAACTTATAATTTCTGAAATTTTCAGAGTTGGTATGGAAAACAAAATCTTAGTGCTTGGACTGCTGATTCTATCAGTGGTACTAGTTTTAGGGTGCACAGGAACGCAACAGACTACTACAAAAGAGCAAAGTTGTACAAGCTCTGATGGAACAGTAACAACAGCAATGTGTTGTCAAAGCGCAAGCGATTTCCCAAACAATTGTTTGATTGGCGCATGTGGTTGTTCTCCAGACAATAGCCATTCTGTCAAGGTTTGTGATTGTGGCGAAGGCAGGTGTTTCAACGGAACAAGATGTCAAGCAGTTTCAGCTGGGGCAGCTTAATCCTTTTCTTATTTTTTATTTTTGATTACAGAAGATTTAAAAGTAAGTATATTCTGCAGTATACATGTGGGATTATGAATGCTGATGGTCTAATTGAACTTTTTCAAAAGATGGAAAATAAATTCGATAAACAGCCAGCTGTTGTTAAGGACAATTCTAAAAAAATTCTTTTTGTCGGAGACGTTCATGGTGACCTCGAGACAATGTCAATAGTAGACGAAATAGGATATGGCTATGACAAAATTGTATTCCTTGGTGATTTTGTTGATAGGGGTACCAATGATACTGAAGTTGCAGAAAGAATTGCAAATATGTACCTTAATGATCATAGAATAGTTGTACTTGCTGGAAATCATGATGCGTCTGATTGTGTATACCCATGTGATTGGGGGGATAGACTATTCCATAATTTTGGGGCAGGTGGATCACGTATACGAAAAGCGTATAATTGCGCTTTCAAAAAAGCCCCTGTAGCTTATTATAATGAGGAATACAAATTGCTTGCACTTCATGGTTTCATACCAATACCTAAAAACGGCGGCAGATGGGACATTAATAAGTGGAAAAAAACCGATTCAGACATAATAAGTGAAATATTATGGAATGATCCTTTACTTGATGGAAATGGTGTTAATCCAAGTGAAAGAGGAGATTACATCTGGAATGTTGGCCGCGATATAACTGAACAATTCATGGGATGGAATAATTTGGAGTACATTGTAAGAAGTCATCAGCCGAGAATAAATAAAATATTCAAACTTTCAGATGGCAAAAAAGTTGTTAACATTGGGTCATCCTCATTTTATGAAACAAGAGGATTCTTTATGATGCCTGGTGGCAAGATATACAAGCATTTATGAGAGAGATTATATTATTACATCAAAATACATATAAAGATGTAAATATATGTATACTCTATGAGATTCCAGATGGCTGCATCAGCTGAAATGGCCAAAGCTCTTAAGGATGAAGCTAAAAAGCGTAAATTAGACACAATGCAGGAAACCATACGATCAATACTCAGCGAGTACTTTATGCTCAGGAAAGCATCGGAAGAAAAGCCTGAAAGACCAAAACCAAGAAGAATTGAGTCAACTAATCCTTTGGCGCATTAAACTTATTGGGAAAACTTTATAAGATACTACTTTGTAGTAAAAACTATACGCTTAGGGGTGTAAAAATGGAATTAATCGATGTTATAAATGAACTGAAATATATGCAAAGCGTAGAAATAACAAGTTCTTACTCACAACAGGTAGATGAATTAGATCTTAGAATAATAGGACTTGAAAGATTTGATAAATTAAAAAAGAATGGAAATATTACAGATGAGGATTATATGCACGCGGCTATAGCAGTTTGTTTTGCTTATGTTCCAAATGAAGAAATAGATTTTAAAAAAACAGTTTGTGATAATTGTGACAGTAAAAAAAATGCTTGTCTTAAACATGGCGAGTCAGACCTTGCTGAAAAATTAATTCTTTGAGTGATAAAAATGGGGACAGAAGACGAGAAAACAATAAAGAACTTGGAAAGGGCATTAAACAAAGAATTAACACAGGAGGAGACAGGTAGCTCTAAAGAAAATAAATTAAGAAATATTTTAACCAAGGTAGAATTAACAAAGGAGTTATGTCTTGAAAACAGAGCGTATCTAACGCATTCTTCAAATAATTTTGATTTGTATGTATTAAAGGAAAAACTAAGTATATGTAACGGCTGCCATTCTTACAAAGAATTGGCAGAATACCCTTATTGTATGATTATAAAGGTGAAAAAATAAGCCTGTTTGTTGCTATATTAAATAAAACTTTAACTGAGAAAGATAAGCGATAAAAAAGTAATATTCATAATACAAAAAATTAATTATATTATTATGAGATACGATTTAATTGAGAAAGGTTACATCCCTTTAGATAAATCCTGGATGATAAGAGTAGGTGTGCTTGATTTAATTAATAAGTATGATGACTGTATCAATTTCCTAGAACAGCACTATGACGAATTAAGCGATGATTTACAAGCACTTAATCGTGCTTCAATCCAATGGACATCAGGAAAACCAATCGACGTTGGAGAATCTGGTACTCTTTATAGATTTCTTAAGTTTGCTTCTTGGAAACTGAACCGAAAAGATGAATTTATAGTTCGAGAGTCATTAAAAAATAGACAAATTTGTGACAATCCTGAAATTGTTGATTGGTCACTGGAGCAGTTATTAACTCTTGATAATGGAACTTCGCAGTGGGCCAGCGCTTCTGTGCTTATGGGCAATCAAGAAAGAATATCCAATCCGCCATATAAACTTCAGTTAACTTATGATGCTTTAGATCATTGGAAAAATGCTAGAGATAATGGTAAACGATGGGATCCGAGGTATGATGAAACAATTTTAGCACAAGCCTCAGCTTATTTGCAATATGTCCATGAAGGACGCATGGATTTTGTTCCAAAACAGCCAGAAGATTATTGTTTTGCAAGAGCATTTGGAATCATAACTCCGGAAGATGGAGAAAAAAGATGGCCAAGCTTGAGGAGGCATGAAAGCGACAGAATTGTTGGGATGGAAGAAGCACTTCAGCAGAAAGAGATAACTTCGCGGGACCACAGAATTTTGCAATCTGTTGCAATGTTAAAGAGAGATAAAATTACCATAAAATATCCTAATTCAGTCAGTAAAAGCTGGCCGCAATTTTGGAAATTTTTGAGCGATTCTTTACACCTTTAGAAAATTAAATATAAGTAATTCAAAAATGTTCTGATTCTAAATATTCCAAAAATTGTTTATGGAGATCTTTGAATTTATTAGTCATAGTCTCAATATAATGTCCATCAATAGTTGTGTCCATGTAGACATCACCACTCTCACATATTATTGTTCTTGGTCTAGCACAAAAAACTTCTTGTGGAGAACAACTAGCTTCAAGATACTTGAATTTAAATTTGCCATCAGTAAGGTCCTCAGTAGTTATTTTGACACCTTCTGTTTCTTCATCTACCAAAACAATCAAACAAGCTGTATTCTTTTTAATATCACCGACGTACTTATAGGCATATCCTGTGTCAGCTATTTCCTTAATAGGCTTTATTGGAAGATCAGCCTTCGCAGCGAAGAAATGTAATGTTCTCCAGTCATCCTGAAGTCCATATTCGACAAGTATGCGCTGTCTGGAAACGTCTGTATTAAGGATTCTATCAATGTTTGGATTAGTTTCTTCAAGCATATTTGTTAAACCCATATATTAACACCTATTTTTATATTATATTCTGCAGGATATAATACCTTTTAAAGATTGTGGTAGAGACAAAACTTTAAAAGTGAGTATGTTCTGTAAAATATAGTTTGGTGGGGTTCTGAAAGGGGTGCTGAAAATGATGAATAATAGAATAGAAAATGAAAATATAAGTGTTCATGTTAGAGAAATACGAAGAGTGCCATTCTCTGAATTTTTGGAAAAGCAGAATAAACCTATAAAAACAGCTTCTGATTTATTTGGTGACGAACCAAAATACTTGACATTAGATGAATTGATGCCAGTATTAGAAAAACGAAGAGAAAAAGAATTGGAAGATAAAATCCTAGGACTCTTAGTTTCTAAAGGAGAAAAAAATATTTTAAGTTCTGTAGAAGTTTTGCGTTCTGTTTATCATGAATACAATACTAATATTGCGCTTGTC